>OOCW01002161.1_pt1 | contig 11637 bp, 7 predicted proteins | sample 1671201 | NCBI WGS metagenome assembly OOCW01 (sample SAMN06348132, study PRJEB24527) | human gut metagenome | biome: human gut; feature: ankylosing spondylitis patient; material: feces | host: Homo sapiens | place: China | collected 2015-10
GTCCTGGAAGATGATGGAGACCTCGTTGCCGCGAATTTTGCGGAACTCCTTCTCGGTCATTTTGTCGATCTGGTGGCCGTTGAACCACACCGTGCCGCCGACCAGCCTGCCGGGGTAGGCGGTCAGGCCCATGATGGAGTAGGCCGTGACAGACTTGCCGGAGCCGGACTCGCCGACGATGCCCAGCACGTCGCCCTGGTTCATGCTGAAGGACACGCCGTTCAGCGCCTTGACCTCGCCCGCGGGGGTGAAGAAGGACAGGCGTTCGTCCTTGATTTCAAGAATTTTTTCGCTCATGTTGCTCCTCCTCCCCTCTTTAGCTCTTGAGCTTCGGGTCAAACGCATCGCGCAGACCGTCGCCGAACAGGTTGAAAACCAGGATCATGATGCTGATCATCAGCGCGGGGGCGATCAGCAGCACCGGGTAGGTGTTCATGCCCTTGACGGCGTCAGTCGCCAGCGAACCGAGGGACGGCATGGGGGCTGCAACGCCGAGGCCGAGGAAGCTCAGGTAGCTCTCGGTGAAGATGGAGGACGGGATCTGCAGGGTGGTGGTGACGATCAGGGTGCCCATGCAGTTGGTCAGCAGGTGCTTCTTGATGATGCGCCCGCCGGAGGCACCCAGCGCGCGGGCAGCGGTGACGTACTCGCTCTCCTTCAGCGTCAGGACCTGGGAGCGGACGATACGCGCCATGCCGACCCAGTACAGCAGGGCGAAGATGATGAAGATGGACACCATGTTGGGGCCGAGCTTCTGCATCCAGCCGAAGCCGGGCTTGGTGGCCAGGCCCTCCAGCGGTTCCTTGATGGCCATGGCCAGCAGGATGATGAGCAGGATGTCGGGGATGGTGTAGAGAATATCGGTAATACGCATCATGATGTTATCGATCCAGCCGCCCGCAAATGCGGAGATGGCGCCGTAGGTCGCGCCGATGAGCAGGACCAGCACAGAGGCCAGCAGGCCGACGGACAGGGAGACGCGGGTGCCCATCATGACACGCACGGCAAAGTCACGGCCCATACGGTCGGTGCCCAGAATGTGGGGGAATACGTTCTCGCCCTGGTCGATGAGCTTCTGCTCCGCGGCAGAATACTCAAACGGGGCCAGGTTGTTGCTGCCCTTGATCTGCTGCTCGTAGCTGTAGGGCCAGAAGCTGGGCAGAACATAAGCCATGAAGGCGATCAGCAGGATGACGACCAGGCTGACCATGGCGATCTTGTTTTTGCGCAGACGGCGCATGCCGTCCTTCCAGAAGTTGACGCTCTCGCGCATGACGACAAGGCTTTTCTTCTCGTCGTTGGACGCGGGGGCAAAGTCCTCAACGTTGAGTTGCAGGCTCAACGGATTCTTTTTCAGATTTTCCATGTGTCTGCTCCTCCTTACTTCAGCTTGATGCGCGGGTCGATGATCTTATACAGGATGTCAACAACGACGTTCGCAACGATGACGAGGGTCGCCAGCAGGATCGTGGTGCCCATGATCATCATATAGTCACGGTTCGTGATGGCGGACACGAAGTCGCGGCCCAGACCCGGGATGGAGAAGATCTTCTCCACGACGAAGGAACCGGTCATCAGACCTGCCAGCATGGGGCCGACATAAGTGATGACAGGCAGGATCGCGTTGCGCAGCGCGTGCTTGAAGAGGATCTTCACACTGGAAACACCCTTGGCGCGGGCGGTGCGCATGTAGTCCTGACCCATGACGTCCAGCAGGCTGGAGCGCATCAGGCGGGTGATGTAGGCGGTGGGATAAATCGCCAGCGCCGTCACGGGCATGATGTAGGCCGCCGGTTCATTCAGGCCGACGGTGGGCAGGAGCTTCAGGTTCATGCCGAAGGTGTACAAAAGCACGACGCTTGAGATAAAGCTCGGGATGGCGATGCCGCAGGTGGCAAACACGATGATCAGATTATCGGCCCACTTCCCTCGGTTATACGCGGACAGACAGCCCAGCGGAATGCCGACGCAGAGCGCGACGATCACAGCCAGACCGGCGGTGCGGGCCGAGACCGGCAGCTTGGAGAAGATGATCTGGTTGACGGTACGGCCGCGCTGTTTCAGGCTCAGGCCCATATCGCCATGGATCAGGCTGTTCATATAATTAAGGTACTGCACGCCGAGGGGCTTATCGAGGCCGTATTTTTCGGCCAGGGCCTGCTGGGCTGCTTTGCTGATGGACTTTTCCGCCACGAACGGGCCGCCGGGGACCAGGTTCATGATGAAAAAGGTAAGGGTCGCGACGATGAACACGCTGAAAATGCCCATTGCCACGCGCTTGACGATGTACTTCGCCATGGTTTTGTGCCACTCCGTTTCTTAATGGAATACAAATTGGGGTCGATTTCGGTTTATTCGTTTAACGCTCTGTACCGCGCGTACACGCTTGTGCGCAGCAGGCGGACAGACAGGAGAATAAAAAAGCCGATGGCGGCTGCGATTGCAAACGCCATCGTTCGTAACCCGAAATCTATTCTATATTATAAAATGTTGCAAAGTATTTGTCAATTCGATGTTCGTTTTCAGACAACGGCAAAGAGCCGAAAACCCGCCCCGCAGGCTGCGGATTTTCGTGAAAGATGCCCATTTGCGGAATTTTTTGAGTTTTTTGAAAAAAACGCTTGACTTTCCGGGCGGTGGGCGCTATAATAAAACACGTTCTCCGGCGAGAACGCCAAAAGAATATGCGCCGGTAGCTCAGCTGGATAGAGTGTCTGACTACGAATCAGAAGGTCGGGGGTTCGAGTCCCTTCCGGCGCACCAAGGTCACTTGCGATTGCAAGTGACCTTTTTTGTTTATATGTTGCAGTCTTATGATACTGTTGTGCAACATGCATTTGCCATATTAACAAACGCCGTCTTCATTCGGGAAAATTCCGAATGAAGGCGGCGTTGTTTCTGATATGTTATTTTACCCCTTCTCAAACTCCTTCGCCACATCCTGCAGCAGCTGTCTGATGGGCAGGTGCTGGGGGCAGACGCGCTCGCACTGGCCGCAGCGGATGCAGTCCGAGGCGCGGGAGCCGGGCCCGGTGTGGACATCCTCATAGTAGTAGTCCGCGTTCCAGTCGTGATGGGTGTGCTTCGTGTTCATGATGGCAAACAGGTCGGGGATGGAGATATGCTTCGGGCAGCCGTCGGTGCAGTAGCGGCAGGACGTGCAGGGGATCAGGTCCTTTTTATGGAAGATCTCCTGCACCCGGTTCACGGCGGCCAGCTCGGCATCGTTCAGCGGCGTAAAGTCCTTCATGTAGCTCAGGTTGTCCTGCATCTGCTCCATGCTGCTCATGCCGGACAGCACCATCAGCATACCGGGGAAGCCCGCGGCAAACCGGATGGCATAGCTGGCGGGGCTGCCGCCGTGCAGGGCGTCCAGCACGGCTTTTGCGTCGTCGGGCAGGTTGACAAGGCTGCCGCCCTTGACCGGCTCCATGACCAGCACGGGCTTGCCATGCCTGCGGCAGACCTCATAGCACTTGCGGCTCTGGACGGCCACGTCGTCATAGTCCAGATAATTGAACTGGATCTGCACGACCTCGATGGCCGGATAGTCGGTCAGAATCTGCTCCAGCACGGCGGCGCGGTCATGGAACGAGATGCCCACATGGCGGACCTTGCCCTCGGCCTTGAGGGCGAAGGCCGTCTCATAGGCGCGGCAGTCCCTGAAGTGCTGGTAGTTTGTCGTGCTCTGGGAGTGCATTAAATAAAAGTCAAAGTAGTCCACGCCGCAGGCTGCAAGCTGGCTCTCAAAGAACGGGCGGATGTCCTCTTCCTTTTTAAAATAGGACCCGCTCAGCTTGTCGGTCAGGACATAGTCCTCCCGCGGGTAACGGCTGGTCAGGCACTCCTTCAGGGCCAGCTCGCTCTTGCCCTGAAGGTAGCCGTGGGCCGTGTCAAAATAATTGAAGCCCTGCTCCAAAAAGCAGTCCACCATCTGTTTTGTCTGCTCCATATCGACGTCCTCGCCGATCATGGGCAGGCGCATACAGCCGAAGCCGAAATTTTTCCTGATCTTTTCCATTTGTAAATGCTCCTTTCGCAGGGTTTACCTTTCACGGATCTCTCCGGGGGAGGTTCCGTTTTTCCGGGCACGGCATGGCGGGCGCATATAGAATGCGCCCCTGCATGGGAACGCGCGTTATAACGTAGGGGCGGATCCCATATCTGCCCGCGGCGGCTTACGCCAGCTCAAACATCCCGTGATACAGCTGGTAATACTCGCCCTTTTTGGCCAGCAGCTCGTCGTGGGTGCCGCGCTCGATGATATGGCCATGCTCCAGCACGATGATGGCGTCCGCGTTGCGCACCGTGGAAAGCCGGTGCGCGATGACAAACACCGTGCGGCCCTCCATCAGGCCGTCCATGCCCTTCTGGATCAGCGCCTCGGTGCGGGTGTCGATGCTCGACGTGGCCTCGTCCAGAATCAGCACCGGCGGGTCGGCGACGGCGGCGCGGGCGATGGCCAGCAGCTGGCGCTGTCCCTGGCTCAGGTTTGCGCCGTCGCTCGTCACCATCGTGTTGTAGCCCTGCGGCAGACGGCGGATGAAGGAGTCGGCATTCGCAATTTTGGCCGCCTTTTCAATTTCCGCCTGCGTCGCGTCCAGCTTGCCGAAGCGGATGTTGTCCGCCACCGTGCCGGTGAACAGGTGGGTGTCCTGCAAGACAACGCCCAGCGAGCGGCGCAGGTCGTTTTTCTTGATGAGCCGCACATCCATGCCGTCGTAGGTGATGGACCCGCCGGACACCTCATAAAAGCGGTTGATGAGGTTGGTAATCGTGGTCTTGCCCGCGCCCGTGGAGCCGACAAAGGCAATTTTTTGCCCCGGCTTGGCGTAGAGCGAGAGGTTCTGCAGAATCATCCGGTCCGGCGTATAGCCAAAGCTGACGTCGTGGAACCGCACGTCGCCGTGCAGCGGCTCGAGCGGGACGCTGGGACGGCGGCGGTCACACCAGGCCCAGCGGCCCGTGCTCCCGGCGCACTCGGTAAGCGTACCGTCGCTGTTTTCCCGCACGCTGACCAGCTCCACCGTGCCCTCGTCGATCTCCGGCTTTTCCTCCATGATCGTGAAGATACGCTCCGCGCCCGCCAGCGCCGCCAGCAGGAAGTTGCCCTGCTGGGTCAGCTGGTTGATGGGCAGCGTCGTCTGGCGCACAAAGACCAGATAGCTGGCCAGGCTGCCCAGGCTGGACTGGCCGTTCATAACCATCAGCCCACCCAGCACGGCAATGACCGCATAGTTGATGTAGGAGATGGAAACAACGGCGGGGATCATGGTGGCGGAATACCCCTGGGCGCTGGTTCCGGCGCTTTGCAGGCGGGCGTTCAATGCCTGAAAACCTTCCAGGTTGGTCTGCTCATGGTTGAACACCTTGACCACCTTTTGCCCGGCGGCCATCTCCTCCACATAGCCTTCCAGATCGCCAAGAGCCTGCTGCTGGCGGGCGTAGAAGAAACGGCTGCGGTTGGTGCTGAACCGGATGTACCAGAACATGACGGCGTACCCCACCACGACCAGCAGCGAAAGCCGCCAGTTGAGCACAAACAGCAGAACCAGCGTGCCCACCACCTGGATAAAGCTCTGGATCAGCAGAGCAAAGCTGTTGTTCAGCGCGTCCGAGATGGTGTCCACATCGTTGGTGAACAGGCTCATCAGTTCGCCGTTGCGGCGGGAGTCAAAAAAGGAGAGGGGCAGCGTTTGCAGGTGGGCAAACAGGTCCCGGCGGATATCATGCAAGACCTTCTGCGCGGCGCGCACCATGGTCTGGGTGTAGCCCAGGGTAGAAAGCGCGCCCACCGCGTAGATGGCGGCGGTCAGGGCAACACCGCGGACAAGGCCGGGAATGCTGCCGGTTTCCAGAATACCGTTGACCACCGGCTTGATCATGTAGGTACCCAGCAGGTTGGCGAGTGCGCTGACAGCGGTAAGCACCCCAACCAGCCCCAGCATGAACTTGTGGCGGCCCAGGTAGTTCAAAAATACCCGGATGGTGTTGCCAAAATGCTGCGGCTTTTTACCGCTGAATGCCTTTGCCATCCGCGTCATCTCCTTTCATCTGGGATGCATAAATTTCCTGGTAGATGGTGTCATTCGCCAGCAGCTCCTTGTGGGTGCCCACGGCGTGAACTTTGCCGTCATCCAGAATCACGATCATGTCGGCATCCATCACCGAGGTGATGCGCTGGGCAATGATGAGCTTGGTTACATCGGTCAGGGCGGCCAGCGCATGGCGGATCTTACCCTCGGTGGTGGTATCCACGGCGCTGGTGGAATCGTCAAAAATCAGCACTTTGGGGTGCTTGAGCAGGGTGCGGGCAATGCAGAGCCGCTGCTTCTGCCCGCCAGAAACATTCACGCCGCCCTGGCCCATGTCGGTATCCAGGCCGTCCGGCATCCGCTCCAAAAAATCATCAGCGCAGGCGGCGCGGCAGGCGGCCCACAGGGTTTCGTCATCGGCGTTGGGATCACCCCAGCGCAGGTTGTCACGGATGGTGCCGGAGAACAGCAGGTTCTTCTGCAGCACAATGCCCACAGCATCCCGCAGGGCAGCAAGGTAATACCGGCGCACATCCTGCCCGCCGACCTTGACGGTGCCGGAGGTGGCATCGTACAGGCGGGGGATCAGCTGTACCAGCGTTGTTTTTGCCGCGCCGGTGCCGCCGATAATGCCCACCGTTGCCCCGGCGGGAATGTGCAGCGTAACGTGGGAAAGGGCATCCCTGGCCGCAGCGGCGCTGTATTTGAAGCTGACGTCCGCAAAATCAATGCTGCCGTCGGCAACGGCGGCAACGGGGTCAGCCGGGGTGGCCAGCGCGGGCTGCTCCTCCAGCACGGCACGGATGCGCCGGGCGCTGGTCAGGGAGCGGGTAAGCTGCAAAAACACGCCGGAGAACATCATGACCGAGTTGAGCACCTGCAGAACATAGCTCAAAAAGGCGGTCAGCTCGCCGACCGTCATCCGGTCGGTCAGAATAAAATTGCCACCGTACCACATGATGCAGACAATGGCCGTGTACATAACGGCCTGGAACGCGGGCAGGTTGAGCACGGCATACCGGAAGGTGTTGGTGCTGGCGGCGGCCAGCTCGTCATTGACGGTTTCAAACTGCTCATTCTCGTAATCGCCGCGCACAAACGCTTTGATGGCGCGGATGGCGGTTAAGGCTTCCTGTACGCGGCCGTTCAGATGGTCCACAGCAGTCTGCTGGCGGTCATACAGCGGGCCGACCTTGGTTACGATCCAGGCCAGAATAGCGGCCAGGATGGGCGTTGTAATAAGGAAAACGATGGTCAGCTTGGCATTGAGCAAGAACGCCATGCCCAGCCCCATGAACAGCATGACCGGGCTGCGCACCAAGGGCCGCAGGCCGGTGGCCACGGCGTTGAGCATGACCGTGACATCGGTGGTCATGCGGGTAACGAGGGACGGGGTGGAAAAATGGTCCAGGTTGGCAAAGTCGAACTGCTGCAGCTTGCGGTACTCAGCTTCGCGCAGAGCAGCGGCAAAGCCGTTGGCGGCGCGGGCGGCGAACCTGGCGTACAGCAGGCCGGTGATCAGGGCCAGCACAGCGCAGATGATCATCTTGCTGCCCTGCAGCATAATGACCTGCATATCATGGCTGGGCACGCCCTGGTCCACCAGGTCAGACATCAGCATCGGAATGACCATTTCAAAAATACATTCCACAAAAACCAGCCCGACGGCAAGGAATAAATCCCGCCGGTAGGGCTTTAAGTAAGAAAAAACGTGTTTGAGATCCTGCATGTGATTCCAGCTTTCTTGAACGGGCAGCGGCCCGGATGATGAAATACTACCCTTATAATTATAATCTGCGGTGCGGGGCAGGTCAATCAAGAGCAGGCGACAGGTTGGATACAGCGTATACTTGCGCAGAAACGCAAAACAGGGTATACTAATATAATACAGGGCAAGGCTGCGCAAAGCCCCCTGAAAGCTGAATTTACATTCCCGCCCATGCTGCGGCAGACCGGCGGCGCATGATGATAGAAAAGGAAAGTTGAGGCTGCATTTTTTATGAAAAAGGCATTGATCACCGGTGTTACCGGCCAGGATGGCTCTTACCTTTCAGAGTTTTTGATCGAGAAGGGCTATGATGTACATGGCATCATCCGTCGTTCTTCCGTTGACTACCGTGAACGCATTGCCCATCTGGAGGGCAACCCGCATTTCCACCTGCATTACGGCGATATGGGCGATTCGATGAGCCTGGTTGCTGTGATCGGCTCGGTGCGCCCGGACGAAATTTATAACCTGGCGGCCCAGAGCCATGTGCAGGTCAGCTTTGATGTTCCGGAGTTCACGGCCGATGTGGACGCTACCGGCGTGCTGCGCGTGCTGGAAGCCGTGCGCCTGTGCGGGCTGGCGGATACCTGCCGGGTGTACCAGGCTTCGACCTCGGAGCTGTACGGCAAGGTGGAGGAAGTGCCCCAGAACGAAAAAACGCCGTTCCATCCGTACAGCCCCTATGCGGTGGCCAAACAGTACGGTTTCTGGATCACCAAGGAGTACCGTGAAGCATATAACATGTTCTGCTGCTCCGGCATTCTGTTCAACCATGAATCCGAGCGCCGCGGCGAAACTTTTGTGACCCGCAAGATCACGCTGGCCGCCGCCCGCATCAAGCAGGGCAAGCAGGACAAGCTCTACCTGGGCAACCTGTCCAGCCTGCGCGACTGGGGCTATGCCAAGGACTATGTGGAGTGCATGTGGCTGATTTTGCAGAACGATAAGCCGGATGATTTTGTCATCGCCACCGGCGTGCAGCATTCCGTGCGGGAATTCTGCCAGCTGGCGTTCCACTATGTCGGTATTGAGCTGGAATTTGTTGGTGAGGGCATGAACGAAAAGGGCGTTGATAAGGCGACCGGCAAGGTGCTGATTGAGGTAAGCCCGGATTTCTACCGCCCAACCGATGTAGTCAACCTGTGGGGTGACCCCACCAAGGCACGCCAGGAACTGGGTTGGAACCCCACCAAGACCAGCTTTGAGGAACTGGTCAAGATCATGGTGGAGCATGACATGGAAAAAGTAGCTGTAGAGCGCGCAGAGGAAAACATCCGCTGCAACTTGGAAGAATACCTGGAAAAAGGCGTTGTAAAATAAGAAAGAAGGCCATTTGTTATGATGGAAAAGAACGCTAAGATCTATGTGGCAGGCCACCGCGGTATGGTAGGTTCCGCCATTGTGCGGGAACTGGAACGCCAGGGATATACCAATATCATTACCCGGACCCATAAAGAGCTGGACCTGTGCCGCCAGGATGCCGTGGAAGAATTTTTTGCCGCCGAAAAGCCGGAATATGTCTTTTTGGCCGCAGCCAAGGTGGGCGGCATTGTTGCCAACCAGAACGCTTTGGCGGACTTTATGTATGACAACATGACGCTGGAAATGAACGTGATTCATTCCGCATGGAAAAACGGCTGCAAAAAGCTGGAATTTTTGGGCTCCTCCTGCATTTACCCGCGCATGGCACCGCAGCCCATGAAGGAAAACTGCCTGCTGACCAGCGAGCTGGAAAAAACCAACGAAGCTTATGCTCTGGCTAAAATCAGCGGCCTGAAATACTGCGAGTTCCTGAACCGCCAGTATGGCACCGACTACATCAGCGTGATGCCCACCAACCTGTACGGCCCCAACGATAACTACCATCCCACCCACAGCCATGTGGTGCCCGCGCTGATCCGCCGCTTCCATGAAGCAAAGGTCAACGGGGTGACCAGCGTGACCTGCTGGGGCGATGGCAGCCCGCTGCGCGAGTTTTTGTATGTGGACGATCTGGCAAACCTCTGCGTATTTTTGATGAACAACTACTCCGGCAACGAAACGGTGAACGCAGGCACCGGCAAGGAGCTGACCATCAAGGAACTGACCGAGCTGGTAGCCAAGGTTGTGGGCTACACCGGTGAGATTAAGTGGGATCCCACCAAACCCAACGGAACACCGCGCAAGCTGCTGGATGTTTCCAAGGCAACGGGCCTGGGCTGGACCTACAAGACCGAGCTGGAGGACGGCCTGCGCCTTGCCTATGAGGACTTTTTGAATAACCCCATGCGTGCTGAGCGCTGAGAAAGGCGAAACCATTATGAATATTGTGCTGCTTTCCGGCGGGTCCGGCAAGCGCCTGTGGCCGCTATCCAACGATATCCGTTCCAAGCAGTTCATTAAAATTTTCAAGTGCCCGGACGGAAGCTATGAATCCATGGTGCAGCGGGTGTACCGCCAGATCAAACAGGTAGACAAAGGGGCAACTGTGACCATTGCCACCAGCAAGACCCAGGTTTCCGCCATCCACAACCAGCTGGGGGAGGAAGTGGGCATTTCGGTGGAACCGTGCCGCCGCGACACCTTCCCCGCCATTGCGCTGGCAACGGCCTATCTGGCCGATGTGCAGGGCGTGGACCCGGAGGAGCCGGTGGTGGTCTGCCCGGTGGACCCCTATGTGGAGGATGACTACTTTGAGGCACTGAAAGCCTTGAGTGAGCAGGCTGCCAAAAGCGAAGCCAACCTGGTGCTGATGGGCATTGAGCCGACCTACCCCAGCGAAAAATACGGCTATATTATCCCCAAAAACAGCAGCGCCGTGAGCGATGTTGCAACCTTTAAGGAAAAACCGGACGCCGAAACGGCAAAGGCTTACATCGCCCAGGGGGCGCTGTGGAACGGCGGCGTGTTTGCCTACAAGCTGCGCTATGTGCTGGATAAGGCCCATGAGCTGATCGACTTTACCGATTATAAGGACCTGCTTGATAAATATGCCGAGCTGAACAAAATCAGCTTTGACTATGCTGTGGTGGAAAAGGAACCCAAGATCCAGGTTATGCGGTTTGCAGGCCAGTGGAAGGACCTTGGCACCTGGAACACCCTGACTGAAGCGATGGGCGAGCCCAGCGTGGGCAAGGCCATGATGAACGATACCTGCACCAACGTGCATGTGGTGAACGAGCTGAACGTGCCGGTGCTGGCCATGGGCTTGCATGATGTGGTGATCTCTGCCAGCCCGGAGGGAATTCTGGTATCAGATAAAGAGCAGTCCAGCTACATCAAGCCCTATGTGGATAAGATCGACCAGCAGATCATGTTTGCCGAAAAATCCTGGGGCAGCTTCCGCGTACTGGATGTGGAGGACGAAAGCCTGACCATCAAGGTGACGCTGAACCCCGGCCACAGCATGAATTACCACAGCCACATGAACCGTGATGAGGTGTGGGTGGTGATTTCCGGCACAGGCCGCACCGTGGTGGACGGCGCGGAGCGCCCCGTGCATGTGGGCGATGTGGTGCGGATGCAGGCCGGCTGCCGCCATACCGTTCTGGCAGACAGCGAACTGCAGCTGATTGAAGTACAGCTGGGAAAAGAAATCAGCGTGCATGACAAACAGAAGTTCCCGCTGGAACAGGAAACAACAAGATAACACGAAGATACAGCAGAGCACCGTGAGCTGATGCCGATAAGGCAGCTTACGGTGCTTTTATGATGCTTCCTGTACTGCCAAAGAGACAAAATATCCGGCGGAGACGGCTTGTGAGATATTTCATATCATATACGGCATACGGCAAAATCTGAGTAAAGGCAATACCGCATAATTCTAAGTGCCGATACGGCGAGCGAGGTGCGGCA
>OOCW01002164.1_pt1 | contig 11634 bp, 13 predicted proteins | sample 1671201 | NCBI WGS metagenome assembly OOCW01 (sample SAMN06348132, study PRJEB24527) | human gut metagenome | biome: human gut; feature: ankylosing spondylitis patient; material: feces | host: Homo sapiens | place: China | collected 2015-10
GAGACTTTCTTACCTATCCCTTTAATCTGAGATACAACACTAGAACTTTTAATTGTTTCTATAGTGCCCTCTGTAATATCTTGTACTTTATCTACTACAGCTTTTGTAGCTGTAGCTACCGCATTACCTATTTCACTAGCGATTAATTTACTATCTAATTTAACAGCTACTTTTACATTGGTAGTCTTATTACTCATCTTATCTACGGATAGCTTTTTTGCCTGAATAATATTTCTTGATTGTGTTTCATCTTCCCTATAAGAAGCTGCTACATTACTTAATCCTTGACTTAGTTTACTACTACGAGTTTCTACTTCCTTAACTTGTCTTTCAATTTCACGTAATTTACTTTGTATATTACGTGCCTTACTCGTTACACTGCTATACTCTGAGTACTTTCTTATTATGCTTTCTAATTCTCTTTCAATCTGGCTAGCACCAGATTTATAACGACTATATGTACTTTGTCCATAAGTTCTATAGTCCCTTGATAAACTAGTTAGTGCCTGTGTTTGAACTTCTATGTTTCTCCCCATAGCATCTTATCTCCTTGCCTAACTATCTATGTTAAGTTCTTTTTTTATTTTTTCATTCTATATCATCATTACGCATTAAATACCTATATCTCAAAAGACTTATACCATAATTTTTTATGTTTATCTCATTTTCAATTTGCATCTCTTCCCATAAACATAGAAAAATAATGAATCAGCTTACTCCATCTTTAACTGATTCAACTCTTTATTTTTCCATCATCGTAAAATTCAATAAAATAATCATGTGAAAAGCCATTTTTGTAAAAAGAATGATTAGTTAAATAAATTCACTAATCATTCTTTTTATAAATTCTTATATTTACTCATATAAATAATATCAATTATTTACTCAAATTTATACCCATAATTTTCTTCCAAAAAAGCACTATTTTCTCTAAGCCACTTATCTATATCTACGTATTTCTTCTTAATTTGATCATAATTTTTTTGTATTGATTTATTCAATTCATTTAACAACTTTTTACAGTCTAATTTAAATGAATTACTTCCTTCTTTTTCTTTTTTCAATTCATAACTTATACAATCGAGTGCACGTTGAGCAACTTGGATTGTTACTGAAGTTCTAATAATATCCATCAGCCCTTCTTCAAATCCTTTACTTACTTTTGAGTCAGGATAATCTGCATTATATAAATGAATAGCATCAATAATGGCTTGATAGTTATGTCCATTTCCCGGTCTACTTTCAACCTTATGATTTCCAATTCCTAATAAAAGAACTGGATATGCTTTCATTTTTCCCTGTAAATACCTTTTATTAACTATATTCACCAAACTATATGCATAATCCACTAAATCTTTATATATTTCATTACTCATATTATTTTCACCTGTATAATACTATTACCTTCTTTTAATATTCCTTGAACTTTATCTATAGTACCTTTAGCTGTATCTAAAAAACGTCTCATTTACAATAGGCTTATCTGCAAAAATGTATGTTATATCTAGCAATTATTCTAAAAGACTTATACCATAGTTTTCTTGTAAAAAAATATTATTATCTTTAATCCAGTTATCTATGTTTGCATACTCTTGCTGTATTCGATTATGTTCTTTTTGTAAAGCCTTATTTAATTCACCTAGTAGTTGTTTGCAATCTAATTTAAATGAATTACTTCCATCTTTCTCTTTCTTAAGCTCATAACTTATACAATTCATTGCAATTTGTGCCATTCTAAAAGGTGCACCTTTTACTAAATTATTAATAAGGTCCAGTATTCCTGCTTCAAATCCTTTATTGGCCTTTAATTCAGGGTGATCTGTATTATATAAATGTATCGCATCAACAATTGCTTGATAGTTATGCCCATTTCCTGGTCTACTTTCAACTAAGTAATTTCCAATCCCAAGTAAAAGAAATGTATAATACAAACGCTCGCCTTCTTCTACATATCCTTTATTAACTATGTTAACTAAGCTATATGCATAATCTACTAAATCCTTATATACTCCATTGCTCATAATATCTGATTTCCTTCTCCACTATATAACTATCTATAATACTCTTCATGTTTTCCAAGTGCTATCATAAATAAATACTTAAAAATTTCTTCTTCAGTACCTTCGTCAGTAACAGTTAAATTTTGTCTTTCACCAACAGAATATAAGAACCACTTATCACCTTTGCAATAACACCCTTTGTTCTTTCTCCAATTACAATTCTTAATCTCTTTAGATTTATTTCTAACTCTTCTATCTTTTTTTCATATTCATTTCTATTCATTAGTACTATCTACCTATATCTTTAATAATTCCTATATCCTCTAATGCTTTTACATTAATTGTCTAACATATACTGATAATGATACATATCCTTAGCATTCATCAACCATTCTCCTAGTAAATTAATTACCTTCAAAAAAAGGCCAATGCTTTTATTTGAAAACACTAGCCTTTCTAAATATAACTATCTTAATTACTATAAGACATCATTTTGAACACCTATTTTTATAGGTGTAATTAGTTTTTTCATCCTTTCTATTAACCTAATGCCCCTTATTAAAGTATCATGTTTCTAGTACATCTAACCGCTAAAATATATATGACATCTAGCTATTTTCTAAAAGACTTATACCATAATTTTCTTGTAAAAAGGTATTATTATCTTTAATCCAGTTATCTATATCTTCATACTCTTTCTTTATTCGATTGTACTCTTTTTGTACTGCTTTATTTAATTCACTTAATACCAGTTTATAATTAAGCTCAAATGAATTACTTCCTTCTTTTTCTTTCTTAAGCTCATACTGTACACAAAGCATTACATTTTGGGCAAGTCCAAATAATGCGCCATTTCCTACACTATCAATAAGATCAAGCATTCCTTCTTCAAGCCCTTTACCTGCCTTTGATTCAGGATGATCAGCATTATATTCATGAACTGCATCAACAATTGCTTGATAGTTATGTCCACTTCCTGGTCTCCCTTCAACCAAGTAATTTCCAATACCTAGTAAAAGCATTGTATATGCTTTTTTACTTCCTTCTAAATATCTTTTATTAACTATATTAACTATACTATATGCATAATCTACTAAATCTCTATATGCTTCATTACTCATAATATCTAATTTCCTTCTCCACTATGTGACTATCTGTAGTACTCTTCATGTTTTCCAAGTGTTATCATAAATAAATACTTAAAGATTTCTTCTTCAGTACCTTCATCAGTAACAGTTAAATTTTGTCTTTCACCAACGGAATATAAGAACCACTTATCACCTTCACAATAACACCCTGTTGAATATGGTACAATTGTTTTTTCTCCAATTACAATTCTTAATCTCTTTAAATTTATTCCTAACTCTTCTATCTTTTTTTCATATTCATTTCTATTCATTATTACCAGCTCCCTATATTTTTAATAATTCCAATATCCTCTATTACTTCTACATTAATTGTCTAGCATATACTGATAATAGCCCATAGAATATATTCGTGTCTAATCCTTGTGTTGCTACTACTTAGTATCTTCTAATCTTATCTGTTATTTTAATAAGCTCATTAGAATATGTAATAAATTATTACTCAGCCTTCAATCTATTTTCCAATATATATCACTATTTAACTATTTTCATTGAAATTATCAATCTCAGCGAATGTATGGAAATTATTATTTAAATAAATTTTCAGTTCCTCTTCAGAAAATTTATATTCCTTAAATGTTTTTGCTACATGTAACAGCTTCGCACAAGCATAGATTACACCCTCTAAACTAAATGGACCTGTAAATGTACAAAAGTTTCTTTCATCATTACTATATATATACCACTTAGAATTTCTTCTAAAACAACCATAATGATTAGGCAATTCAACAAACTCGCCTATATGAAACTCCTTATATTCCTCTAAACTTAATTCAACCTTTAACTTTAATATGTTAGTTATTTTTTCAATATCATTATAATTTAATTTTTCCATTTTAATCTCCATTATTAATTAATTTTAACTTTTCCTAAATCAAAAATTATGCCCGCTTCTTTAAGTGTTCCCCAACTATAAACCGTATTCATTTGTCCAGCCCCTCCACTCATTTTTAAATCTCCAACTTTCCATTCTGCTGCATTTCCATAATATCCATATTTAGATTCAATATCTTTACCAGCTAATACTACTCCATCTGAAATGTTATCTTTACCTAAAATTTCTGGTCTTGTCAACCAGTTTTTATAGTCTTTTAGTAAGTCTTCTGCTACATCATCATCAACTCCTATATCTACCAGTTCCTTAATCTTACTTAAGTCACTCCCCTCACCTGCAACTATATCAACTGTTTTTTTATATAAATCAACATTAAATGTCCCTGTATTTACTTCTGCCGAACTCTTAGGAATAGCCCTCTCAGAATTATTAGAATATGTTCCATCTGGATTTCTTCCAATTCCCATTGTATATCCACCATCTCCACCATCTCTACTTACTGGAACTTTACCATTTAAATTTTTAATACTTGATATAGATTCAGGTGCATAGCCACCGTACTTAGGCCAATCTAAATTAAAACTCAATTCACCTGATGGTGATTTCGATAAGATTATAAAATCTTTAGCATTCTCTGAAGTAATTAAATCATATCCATCTACTGGCCATGATTCTGTACTATTTTTTACTAGATTATAGATTTCATCACTGCTTAAATCATTAAATACTTTAATTTGTTCTGCATTATCTAGATTTTTAAAGGCTTTATATCCTTCAGGTGTAGCTTCAAATTTAAACTTATCAAGTTTCTCTAGTTGTTCACTACCTTCCTTAATAGACTTCTCACTTATTTCTTCCTTTATCTCCTTTCCTATAGCTTCTTCTCCTAGCTCTTTTGCACCTTTTCGGTTAATCCAATCAGCTACTTCTTTTGGGACGATACCTACTTGAGCCTGTTTCATCCACCATTCACCAAAGCTTGCACTGACTTTATCTACTTGTTTTACAAGGTATCCTTGAATATCGTAGCCTACTTTACTGAGTTTGCCAACTAACTCAGTAGCTTTATCAATAACTTTGTTCTTACTAATAAAGGACCATATGTCGTCACCTGTTCGTTTCAAGAAACCTATTACATTATCGCCATACTTCATAACTGTTTTGCCTAGATCTTTAACCTTATCAAAGTACTTGGCAAAGTCTTTGACTTTATCTACAAGTTTACTTACATCACCTATTTTGTCCACAAACTTAGCCACTTTACCCACTATCTTTCCACCTGTAGCTGCCCAACCGGCAAATGGAATACAGGCTGCAAAGGATAGGGCTGCATTCAGAGCATCACCTCTTAATGTATAAATTCCACCATTTATAGCATCAGCTATTTCTCCTATTCCTGGTATAAGTCCTGCTAGATCTAGTAAAAACTGTATACCATCTAGAATCTTGATACCCACTTTCTTCAATGTATCTAAAATTATATCTTTCTTATCTTTTATGTATTCTATAGCAGTTTGTGCTACTTCTTTAAATTTGTTAAAGGTACCCGTTAAGCCATCAGCTATTTTCTTTCCTACATCACATACAAAGTCTTTAGTTTTCTTAGCCAAGCTCTTTACATTACTTTTTAGACCTTCCCATTTGTCTTTGACTGCACTTGTAAAGTTCACTACTGTTTTTTGAATACCTGTGGCAACTTCACTTACCTTATTACCAATATTTGTTACAGTATCTGCTATACTTGTCTTAATATTACTCAGCGTATTCGAGACTTTCTTACCTATTCCTTTAATCTTAATTGCGTCTAAATAATTCCTTATGTGCACGTAGTCTATATACTAAACTCTCTAATGCTTCTGATTCACTTGCACATTCTTCAAGTGTTGATTCCATTGGTTCACAACGTTCAGATATTACAAATACTATATAATAATCGTTAATCTTCCTTATGCATATCTCATTTGGTCTAAATTCATGATCATCATATATATTGTAATCAAATAATCCTTCTTGTTTTATAATTTCATTACATTCTTGTATAGTCATATTTTTTCTTCCTCTCTTATTTTATATCTCTCTTAAAAATCCTAACTTCTTCAATAGATTTACACTCAAAGGTAGTTCATATTGTATTCCACCACCTGTTGCGCCAAAAGCTGGTGCAATTTCTCCTTTATAGGCCTTTAGATTATTATAAAACTGCTCATAATCTCCCTTCACCGAGGCTTACGCTGACCTTGTCCACTTGTTTGATAAGGTATCCTTGAATATCGTAGCCTACTTTGCTGAGTTTGCTGACTAACTCAGTGGCTTTATCGATGACTTTGTTTTTACTGATAAATGACCAAATATCATCACCTTTTCGTTTCAAAAAGCCTATTACATTATCGCCATACTTCATAACTGTTTTACCTAAATCTTTAACCTTATCGAAGTACTTAGCAAAATCTTTCACCTTATCTACAATCTTACTAACATCACCTATTTTATCTATGACTTTAGCAAACTTGCCAGCTATTTTTCCACCAGTTGCTAACCAACCTGCAAAAGGAATACACGCCGCGAAAGATAACCCTGCATTCAGCGCGTCACCTCTTAAGGTATAGATTATACCATTTACAAAGTCTGCTATTTCTCCAAATCCTGGTACAAATCCTACAATATCTAATATAAATTGAACACCATCTAAAAGCTTAACGCCTACACTTTTAAGTTTGTCTAAAATAATATCCTTACTATCTTTTATGTATTCTATAGCCCTTTTAGCAACTTCTTTAAATTTGTTAAAAGCACTTGTTAGGCCCTCTGCTATCTTTGTACCTAAGTCACATACAAGGTCCTTGGTTTTCTTGGCAAAGCTCTGTACACCACTTTTGAAGTTGTTCCATTTCTCTTCTACGCCATTAGCAAAGTTAATGACGGTTTGCTTAGTATCTGAAATTACCCCTCTAACTTTATTACCTATATTCGTCACCACTTGATTAGCTTTATTACTTATATTTTTAGCAGTTTCAAATACCTTGTTCGTTAGATTATGTGCTGCTTCTGCTACACTTGCCTTAACATTACTTATCGTATCAGATACCTTTTTACTAATACCTTGAATCTTGGATACCGCACTAGAATTTTTGATATTCTCAATAGCTTCTTTGGCTATCCCTTGTACCTTATCTACGGCACCTTTAGCTGCATCTACTACCTTGCCTACATCAGGTACTGTTAAATTAGCATTAATATTAACATTTACTTTTATACTCGTTGTTTTATTGCTATTCTTCTCTATAGATAACTTTTGTGTGGCAATAATGCTCTTTGATATGCTTTCATCTTCTTTATAAGAAGCTGCTACATTACTTAATCCTTGACTTAATTTACTACTACGTGCTTCAACTTCCTTGACTTGTCTTTCAATTTCACGTAATTTACTTTGTATATTACGTGCCTTGCTCGTTACACTGCTATACTCTGAATACTTTCTTATTATGCTTTCTAATTCTCTTTCAATGCGACTTGAACCTGTTTTATAACGGCTATAAACATTTTGTCCATAGATTTTATAGTCCCTTGATAAACTAGTTAGCGCCTGTGTCTGAACTTCTATGTTTCTCCCCATAGATACCTATGCCTTTCTTTAAGTCTAATTACATCTAAATAATTCTAATCCATCAATTTGATTTTTCATATTCATCTATTTCATGCATTATGAAACCTCCACTAATTGATGGAAAACATACCCATTTGAGCTTGCTTCATCTTACTTATAATATGCCACTGCATTCTTTAGTCCTTAACTTACCATCCTACCTCTCTAAATTTGCTCTACATACTGTTTACGTATTACATACTGTAATCACAAAAAAGCTTGACATATAATCTTCTATTATTAGAATCTGCCTATGTCAAGCCCTTTTCTTTATTTGATTCAATTTATTGTAAAAGATTTATGCCATAATTTTTTATGTTTATTTTATTTTCAACCTCTATTTCTTCCCATAAACTTCTTTCTAAATCTCTACCTTCATACCACATAGTATTTTCTAGTTTCTCTTTATATATATCAACTGCTTTTCTAAATTCAGGTAATATTTTTTCATAATTCAGTTTAAATGCTGCTAATTTTGTCTGCTCCATTTTCATCTGATAACTAATTGTTACAAATGCTTCATATACACCTACTCCTGATTTCCATGTTAACCAATCTAGTATATTTTCTTCTAAGATTTCCACTATACCACAGCTTGGTTCATCTCTATAGTACTTATATATTTCACTCATAGCTCCTGATGGATTAAATAGGTTATATCCCGGTGAATATATGTTTGTTCCCAAATTGTATAATCCCCTTCCACCTAAAAATAATTGTAAATCACCTGACTTTATAGCTACTAATAATTGCTTTCTTCTTAATTCTTCTTGTTCTGTCATATTTTTAACTCCTTTTAATCTATTAATTTACTTGACGTTTTACATTATCTGTTATCCATTTAAATAACTCTTCATTATCTTTTTTAGTAATTTGATTAATGATTCCTTCTCTTATTCCACCTAAAGTTTTAGTTCCTGGTACCCATTGATAATTACAGCCTTCTTCTATTCCAGTTACTATATGTAAGTTTAAATCTGTATTATATTTACTTGTATCTAATGGTATTTCAACACGTACTGCACCACTATCAAATATCGTTTCTGGTAATCCTAACTCTATCGCTAACTGCTTTTTAAATTCAGGCGTGCAATTTTGTATGGAACCCATTTGAGCTATCCTAGCTTCTATATCATTTGCAATACTTTCCGGTAAGACAAATTGTCCCCCCATTTCTCCTGGTCTTCCTATAGAACCAAATCCTTCCACAAATTTCTCATAGTCATTTTTGGACATATAACTAACAACTACCTGACTATTATTACCATAAAAATCTTCTTCCCATGCCTTAATTAAATCTGTTCCTTCTAAACTTTTTAAGTATTCCTTTGGATTTCTTAAAGCTTTATTTTCATTTAATATTTTATAATAATCAACTTCTGAATATCTTGCCTTAACTGCATCTTGCAAACGTTCATTAGATAAATCTAATAATTCTGCCGTCTTTTGCTTTGCCACCTCTAATTTATCAGGATTAGTTTTAATTTCATTTTTTAAGATATCTATATATTTATCTTTTTCAGCTTGAGAAAGCGTATTAAAGTCTATACCTTGTTTTTTTAGATATCTATTTATTTCGCTCCATGCTTGGTCTGTAATTAATCCTTCTTCTAGCGTATCATAATACTGCATTTGATGCATATTTAAATTTGCCCTATAAGAATCTACTAATTTTCTTTCTTGAAGTTCCTTAAATTCTTGTGATGTCAAATCAGTCTTTTTATATGTAATATCTGTTCCATCTTTTAACTTAACTTTTAAACTATCCCCCGCATCTATTACATTATCAATGTTATCTATATTTATTTCTTTAAATGCTTTTTGGGTTACTTTTTCGCCTATTTCTTCTGTTGTCTCTTTAATTACTTTTTCACCTAGCTCTTCAGCTACTTGCCTTTGTATTTCACGTAATTTACTTTGTATATTTCGCGCTTTACTTGTAACACTTCCATACTCTGAGTACTTTCTTATAATGCTTTCTAATTCTCTTTCAATCTGATTAGATCCTGACTTATAGCGACCATAAACATTTTGTCCATAAGCTTGATAATCCCTTGATAAACTGGTTAGTGCCTGTGTTTGAACTTCTATGTTTCTCCCCATAGCATCTTATCTCATTGTCTAACTGTCTATATTAAGTCCTTTTTTATTTTTTCATTCTATATCGTCATTACGCATTAAATAAAAATAATTATAAAACCTATTATTTCAGGTATGTTTTGAATGTAGTTGATTTTCTTATAATACGTTCTACTTCATCCCATAATGAATCTCCATATATATCAACATTACCTTGTTCATAATTCTTCATTTCAGCCTCAAACTCATTAATTCTTGCCATTAAAATTTTAGATATCTCAGTAAAATCCACCAAGAATGGAATATTTATATATACCTTATTTAACATATCCTGTGACATAACAAATCTAAATGCTTGAAATACCTCCAACACATCATTTGAATTTGACATTTTGATCAATTCTTCTTCTATATCCTTCTTAACACCTGTATCCCCCGATAAATACATGGGATACAAACAATATTCAAAAACTACATCAGGATCAGTCATACAGTCCAGATATGAATCTCTTGTAGTCATTCTATATCTAGAATCTATCCCTATAAGGCACTGTATTTCATTTCCATCATTTTTTGCATTTTGATAAATCCTTATATATTTATCTACTAAGTCCTTATTTAATACTTTATACTCCACTGTCATTCTCCTAACTTTTCTATTTTAAAAGATCCATTTACTTGTACTTTACTACCATCAGGGCTAATAATTGTTGGATTTTTAATCTCAAAAAATCCATTCTCTTTAATACTATTAAATACTTCTGACGAATCAAATTCACTAACATCAATTGATGGCATAATCAATTCACTTTCAGAATAACCAATATTTTTCCCTGCCCATGTTTGACAACCTGGAATATTTAATGATGAAGCCCCCGGTGTTGTTCCATCAGCAGTTCGTATAATACCTAATTTATTAAAACTCTCCACTAGTTCAGTATCATATTTATACTGATAAATGCCTGAATCATACTTACCTGGATCAACTCCTTTTATGCTTTCAATCACTGAGCCCTTATGTAACCTACCGAAATCGTCATATAATAAGTTTGAATCTTCCTTTATACTAGTTACAAAATTTCCATACTTGCCTCTTCCAATCGTTTCAAAACGACTAAAAGCAAATTCTACATCTTTTTGATTAACTATAGCAGATGCACCTGATTCTAGATATTGCTTTTTAATCTCCTCAATAAACTCCTGACTATATTTATACTCTCTATTTTGATACATTTGGTAAAACTCTATCTTCGAGTCACATGCTTTCATATCTACTGCTTGTTCTGCATATTTATCAAGTGTTGAGATAAACTCTTGAGCTTTTTCGTCATCAACCCATTGCTCTTTAATTGTATTAAATTTATTAATACAATTTTTATATTCTATCGCTTCTTCTTTAATTTCCTTTTCTATCTTCTTTTCTATAGCTTCCATTGCTAATTTCTCACTAACTTCTTCAGCCCCTTCTTTGAGTGCGCGATCACCTACTTCCTTCAGGACCTCTACACCACCTTTACGGTTAATCAACTCAGCTATTTCTTTGGGTAGTATACCTACTTGAGCTTGCTTGATCCACCATTCACCGAGGCTTACGCTGACCTTGTCCACTTGTTTGATAAGGTATCCTTGAAGATCGTAGCCTACTTTGCTAAGTTTACTAACTAACTCAGTAGCTTTATTAACGACTTTGTTCTTACTAATAAAGGACCATATGTCATCACCTTTTCGTTTCAAGAAATCTATTACATTATCGCCATACTTCATAACTGTTTTGCCTAAATCTTTGACCTTATCAAAGTACTTGGCAAAATCTTTGACTTTATCTATAAGTTTACCTACATCGCCTAGCTTACTTACAAACTTAACGATTTTTCCACCTATCTTTCCACCTGTAGCTGCCCAACCGGCAAATGGAATACAGGCTGCAAAGGA
>OOCW01002166.1_pt1 | contig 11621 bp, 11 predicted proteins | sample 1671201 | NCBI WGS metagenome assembly OOCW01 (sample SAMN06348132, study PRJEB24527) | human gut metagenome | biome: human gut; feature: ankylosing spondylitis patient; material: feces | host: Homo sapiens | place: China | collected 2015-10
ATAACTGGGAGCAGGAAATCCAGAAATTTGCCCCGGATCTGAAGGTTCGGTCTGTAGTGGGAACAGGACCCCAGAGATTGGAACTGCTGGAAAAAATAAAAGAAGATCCTTCCGGCTGCCAGATCCTGATCACTTCCTATGACCTGTTAAAGAGGGATATTGCCCACTATGAGGGGATTGATTTCCGATTCCAGATCATTGATGAAGCCCAGTACATAAAAAATGCCACTACCCAGAGTGCCCGCTCTGTAAAGGCTGTCCAGGTGCGTTCCCGTTTTGCGCTGACCGGTACGCCTATTGAAAACAGGCTGGGAGAGTTATGGAGTATTTTTGATTTCCTTATGCCCGGATTTTTGTTTGGAAATCAGTATTTCCGCAAGGAATATGAGGTACCTATTACGAAAGACCGGGATGAGCAGGTGTTAAAACGCTTAAAGGGACTGATCGGACCGTTTATCCTGCGAAGAGTAAAGAAAGATGTGTTAAAAGAACTTCCGGATAAGCTGGAAAAAGTAGTTTATTCTACTTTAGAGGAAGAACAGAAGAAGCTTTATACGGCAAATGCCCTTTTATTAAAAGAAAAGCTGGAAGCAGATGACTTTAAGGGAGCAGAAAAGCTGCAGATCTTATCAGATCTTATGCAGCTGCGCCAGATCTGCTGTGATCCGAGGCTCTGCTATGGAAATTACAAGGCAGGCTCTGCCAAGCTTAAGACCTGTATGGATCTGATCCGTACAGGTGTAGAAGGAGAACACAAGATCTTATTATTCTCCCAGTTTACCTCTATGTTGGATCTGATCGAGGAAGAACTGAAAAAAGAGGGGATCGAATGTTATAAGCTGACAGGGGCAACGCCAAAGGAAGAACGGATCCAGATGGTATCCCGCTTCCACCAGAATGAGGTTCCCGTATTTCTGATCAGTTTAAAGGCGGGGGGAACGGGACTGAACCTGACAGCGGCAGATATTGTGATCCACTATGATCCATGGTGGAATGTGGCAGCCCAGAACCAGGCGACAGACCGTACCCACAGGATCGGTCAGGAAAAGCAGGTTATGGTATATAAGCTGATCACCAGTGATACCATTGAAGAAAATATTTTAAATCTCCAGGAAGCAAAGCGAAATCTGGCAGACCAGATCGTAACCGGAGGAGGCATTTCCTTTGGCGAACTTACAAAAGCAGATATTTTAAAGATGATAGAGGAGAGCAGACCATGAAAAGAACAGTAACTTTTGGTGAGATCATGCTCCGATTAAAAACTCCGGAGCATATGAGGATTTTGCAGACAGATGCATTTGAGGCAAGTTACGGAGGCGCAGAAGCCAATGTAGCAGTTTCCCTGGCAGTGCTTAAGGATCCGGTATCCTTTGTGACGAAACTGCCGGAAAATCCTGTTGGCACAGCAGCCTTAAATGAAGTGAGAAGATACGGGGCAGACACTTCCAAGGTAGTCATCGGAGGTTCCAGACTGGGAATTTATTTCTTTGAAAAAGGAACAGATATTCGGCCTACCAATGTAGTCTATGACAGGGAAGGAAGCGCTCTGGCGTTGGCAAAGCCGGAAGAATTCCACTGGGATGAGATCTTAAAGGATACAGATATTTTCTATTTTTCCGGTGTGACACCGGCAGTCAGCGAGAATATAGCAAAGGCAGTATTAGAAGCCTTAAAATACTGCAAAGCCCACGGAATCGAGACAGTCTGCGACTTAAATTACCGCTCTAAAATGTGGGATACAAAAAAGGCACAGTCAGTTATGAGCGAGCTGATGAATTATGTAACATTATGCATTGCCAATGATGAGGATTTTGAGTCATCTTTAGGGATCCACGCATATGACGGGGATATTTCAAAGGGAATTGATCAGATTGAAAGCTACAAGGCAGGCATGAAAGAGATCCAGAACCGTTATCCAAACTGCAAGGCAGTTGCCAGCGTCCTTCGCAACATGTATACAGCAGAAGACGGTGACTGGATGGCGATCTATTTAAAAGATGGTGTGTTCTATGAAAGCCCGGTACATAAAGTACACAGCTTTGAGGCAGTAGGAGCAGGAGATGCTTTTGCAGGAGCGCTGTTACACAGTCTGGTAAGAGGATTTGAACCTCAGAAACTGATTGATTTCTCTATTTCAGCCAGTGTATTAAAACTGATGATCCAGAGAGACTTTAACCTGGTAACGGAAAATGAAATCATGAGAGTTATGGAGTCTAAAGCGGCAAACCTGCAAAGGTGATTTTGAGGGTGGCTTCTATGAGCAGACAGAAAAAAATACAACTAGAAAATGGAACCATATTATTTTTAGGAGCAGCAGCCTTTATCTTACTGGCAGCCAGTCTGTTTCCTTCTTCTGCCATGTCACAAAAGGTGCGCTCTTATCTGGAAATGAACCGGATGGTGGAGAGAGCTTTTGCAGTGATGCTGCTGGTCCTTTCCACCCAGCTGATGAAGCGAAAGAGGACGGCCTGGGAAATGACCATGGCTGTACTGACTTTAAGTCTCCTGCGGGGACTGGAAGAGATAATACATACAGGACTGGAGGCCCGAAGTTTATTCCTGCTGGTCCAGGCGGCTGTCTTTTTCATCCTTTTGTGGAGCAGAAAAGATTTTTGCTGTCCGGCCTCTAAAAAGTCGGTGGAACAGGCTGTTGGCTTTATCCTCTTATCCCTGTTGGGAGTAGCTGTCAACGCAGCCATCACCCGCCATTATATAAATCTGGCTCTGGGAAAAGGAACGGTCTCTTTTGTTGAAAGCCTTGCAGCTGGTGTGGGAATGCTTTTTGGCATAGGCGGTGAATTTCCAGGAGGAGAGTTTGCGGAGCATTTAGAGCAGCTGATGTTTCTGTTCAGCTGGGGCTGTATCCTGGCCGGGGCAGTCCATATATTCCGTCCGTGGATGGAATATCCCGGGAAAACAGCATCTGACCTGCAGCATGCCAGGACCTTATTAAACCTTTACAGCCAAAATCCCTGCTCCTATCTGACCTTAGAAGATGATAAGATCCTCTATTTTGGAAAGCAGGTGGACGGCGTTATCCCCTATGGGATCGTAGGCGATACTGTGGTAGTCAACGGTGACCCGGTTTGTAAAGATGAGGACTTTCCCAAGTTACTGGATGAATTTAAGGAATTCTGCTTAAAAAGCGCCCACAAGCTGTTTATCTTAAGTGTGACAGACCATTATCTGGACGAGTATAAAAAACAGGGCTTTGGAACTGTAAAATGCGGGGAAGAGGCGAGATTTAAGCTGGCTGACTATGAGATCAGCGGTAAAAAAGGCGCCAAGATGCGTATGAACATCAATCATGCGAAAAAAGCGGGGATCGATGTTTACGAGTATAAGATACTGGAGAAGAGGAATGCAGCTTTAGAGGTAGAATTTAACCGCATTACCGATGAGTGGCTGGAAGGTAAGAAAAGTTCCATGTTAAAATTTACCATGGGTACTCTGGGACTGGATGATCCTATGGACCGGCGGTATTTTTATGCAGTAGACGAAAGCGGAAGCATGGTAGCCTACATTGTTTTTGTGCCTTTCCTTGGAAAGAACGGATATATGGCAGATATGACCCGTCATGGAAAGAAAGCACCAGGCGGTGTTATGGAACTGATCATGTATGAAGCGTTTCAGGTATTTAAGGAAGAAGGCGTGGAGTATGCCAGCCTGGGGGTAGCGCCTCTTGCTGGATTAAAAGAAGAGAATGCCAGTCTTATGGAGAAGCTTTTGGAGTTTGTCTATGAGCATTTAAACCAGTGTTATGGTTTTAAAGATCTTTACCGGGCAAAGGAGAAATACAGTCCTACCGTCTGGGAACCATCTTATTATGCGTATCTGCCGAAGATCCCTTCTCCGGATATGTTCTATGCAGTGGTGAAGATCCAGAACCCACAGGGTATCCTTGATTTCTTCCAGACAGTAAAATTTCCAAAGTTTTGGGATCATGGACAGAAAAAGCGGGAAACAGAGGCGAAAAAAGGCCATGAGTGAAAAGGAAAAAGAAACAGGTGAGATAGAGGAAAGGGATGGTTTTATCGCTATTCCCGATGGATCTTTATACTATAAAAAATACGATATACAGGGAAAGGTCGGACTTCCGGTGGTGCTCCTTCATGGAAATAGGGGCACTCACCGGGATTTTTCTTCTTATATAGAAGTCCTTACGAAGGCAGGCTGTTCTGTAATCGCCATGGACAGCAGGGGACATGGGGCATCTGTGATGAAAATGGCGGCATGAAAATAACCATCTCAAAATCACTCCAAGCGGAAGTAACATTCTTTTTGGAAAAGCGAAAGCAATGCTTGCCGTGATTCATCGGGAAGAAATCGTCACAGGAAAAGGGAAAAAGAAGATGGACCGGGGCTGCGGATATGGCGGAAGATGTAGTCCGTCTGTTAGATCATCTGAAAATAGAAAAGGCAGTGATCCTGGGATTTTCAGATGGCGCCAATACAGCTTTGGAGTTTGCCGCAGATCATCCAGAGCGGGCAGAAAAGATCATTGCAGTCAGTGCCAATGCACTGCCGGACGGTCTGATCCCTCCTATGCTGTTTATGGAGAATACCCGTTTCCAGTGTGCGAAGATCTTAGAGAATATAAAGCCAGTGGGAAAATTTGGAAAATGGTGTAAAAGAGAGCAGTTTTTAAGCAGCCTGATCCTTCATTCCCCTTTTCTCACAGAAGAGAGATTGAAAAAAATATCCGTTCCCGTACTTTTAATGGCGGGAACCCATGATCTGATCAAAGAGTCTCATACCCGAATCATTGCCCGGTGCATCCCGGGAAGTCGTCTGGTTTTGATCAAAGGGGGTACACACCAGGGCTTTTTTAGAAAAAAAGAACGCTATATAGGAGAAATTCTGAAATTTATTTTTGACGAAAGATGTTAGTCAAAACTAACAACTTTATCAAAAAATTAACATAATTATTAAAAAAATAACGATAACTTTTCATATTGTATACAAAGTTAAAGTGTGTTATACTCAAAAATGGCTGTTAGGGACATGCTAAAATTGTTCCATTAAACAAAAGAAATCAAAAAGAAAGAGGGGAAGAAACCATGGGTTTGGCGACTTTTAAAGGCGGCATTCATCCGTATGAAGGAAAAGAATTGTCAGAAAACAAACCGATCCAGGTCCTTCTGCCAAAGGGCGAACTGGTATTTCCTATGTCTCAGCATATAGGAGCACCTGCAAAGCCACTGGTAGCAAAGGGTGACAGGGTTCTTGCTGGACAGAAGATCGGAGAAGCCGGTGGATTTATTTCAGCAAATGTGATCTGTTCTGTATCCGGTACTGTTAAGGCAATCGAACCAAGACGTATGGTAAATGGCGCAATGGTACCTTCCATCATCGTAGAAAACGATGGTGAGTATGAAACAGTAGAAGGAGTAGGAGAGGACAGAGATCCTTCCACACTCTCTAAAGAAGAGATCCGTTCTATCGTAAAAGAGGCAGGAATCGTAGGTTTAGGAGGCGCAGGCTTCCCAACTCACGTAAAGCTGACTCCAAAGGATGAGAATGCGATCGATTATGTAATCGTAAACGGCGCAGAGTGCGAGCCATATCTGACCAGCGACTATCGTATGCTGATCGAAGAGCCTGAGAAGATCGTAGGCGGTCTGAAGGTTATCTTACAGCTGTTTGATAACGCCAAGGGTGTGATCGCAATCGAGAACAACAAGCCGGAGGCTATTAAGAAACTGACAGAGATGGTAAAGGATGAACCCAAGATCACTGTCTGTCCGTTACTTACCAAGTATCCTCAGGGTGGTGAGCGTTCTATCATCTACGCTGTAACAGGACGCAAGGTAAATTCTTCCATGCTGCCGGCAGATGCAGGCTGTATCGTAGATAACGTAGATACAGTTGCTTCTATTTATATGGCTGTATGCAAGTCTACTCCATTAATGAGAAAGATCATTACCATTACAGGTGATGCTGTGGCAGAACCACAGAACTTCAATGTAAAACTGGGAACCAATTACCAGGAACTGATCGAAGCAGCAGGCGGTTTCAAGACCGAGCCTGAAAAGATCATCTCCGGTGGTCCTATGATGGGACAGGCCCTGTTTACTGTAGATGTGCCTGTATGTAAGACTTCTTCTGCTTTAACCTGTTTTACAAAAGACCAGGTAGCAGCTTTTGAACCAACTGCATGTATCCGCTGCGGACGCTGCGTAAGTGTCTGCCCAAGCCATATCGTTCCAGTCATGATGATGAAAGCAGCTATGAACCGTGACTGTGAGACCTTTGAAAAGATCAACGGTATGGAATGTATGGAATGCGGAAGCTGTACATATATCTGTCCTGCAAGACGTCCTCTGACCCAGGCATTCAAGGAAATGCGTAAGACGGTTGCGGCTAACCGCAGGAAGAAAGGCTAGGAGGGGACAAAAGCTATGAATAAATTATTAAACGTATCTTCATCTCCTCATGTGAGATGCAGTGTGAATACACAGAACCTGATGCTGGACGTAGTGATCGCTATGCTTCCTGCGGCAGCTTTCGGTGTATATAATTTTGGCGTCCACGCACTGCTTGTACTTTTAGTCACATCAGCAGTTTGTGTGGCAAGTGAATATGTTTACGAAAAACTGATGCACAAGCCAATTACCATTGCAGACGGAAGTGCTCTTGTTACAGGTATGATCCTGGCACTGAACATGCCACCTCAGATCCCTGTATGGGTACCTGCACTGGGCGGTATCTTTGCGATCATCGTTGTAAAGCAGCTTTACGGCGGACTGGGACAGAACTTTATGAACCCGGCTCTGGCTGCAAGATGCTTCCTGTTAATTTCCTTCGCTGGCATGATGAACAACTTCTCAGCTGCAAGCCTGGGATTTGACAGCGTTTCCGGAGCAACTCCTCTGGCAGCTATGCGTGCCGGACAGAGCGTAGATCTGGCTTCCATGTTCATTGGACGTATCCCTGGTACCATCGGTGAAGTTTCTACCATCGCTCTTCTGATCGGCGGTATTTATCTGTTAGTCCGCAAGGTAATCTCCTGGAGAATTCCGGTGATCTACATTGGAACAGTTGCAGTATTTGTATTTATCTTTGGTGGTTTTGATGTAAATTATGTACTCTGCCAGGTATGTGGTGGTGGTCTTATCTTCGGTGCTTTCTTTATGGCAACTGACTATGTGACCAGCCCGATCACTCCAATGGGACAGATCGTATTCGGTGTTGTCTTAGGACTTTTAACCGGTATCTTCCGTCTGTGGGGTGCTTCTCCTGAAGGTGTTTCCTATGCGATCATTTTAAGCAACCTGTTTGTACCAATGATCGAGCGTGTAACCCTTCCAAAAGCATTTGGAAAGGAGGCAAAGAAGGCATGAAAGGAATTTTAAAAGACGCTGCCATCCTGTTTGTCATCACTTTAGTTGCAGGACTTTGCCTGGGCGCAGTTCACGAAGTAACATTAGATCCGATCGCAAAGGCTCAGGAAGCAGCAGCTACCAAAACTTATAAAGAAGTATTCCCGGAAGCAGCAAAATTTGAGCAGACCGATGAACTGACAGCAGCAGTAGCAGCATCTGCAGATGAGATCCTGGCTCAGGGCTTTGGAAATGTATCTGTTGATGATGCACAGGTTGCAGAAGCAGAAGATGGTTCTGTTCTTGGATATCTGATCACTGCAAGTTCCACAGAAGGCTACAATGGTCTGGTACAGATCTCTGTAGGCATCACTTCTGAGGGAAATCTGACTGGTCTTGGTTTCTTAAGCATCAGCGAGACTCCTGGTCTTGGTATGAAGGCAAAAGAACCAGATTTCAAGGATCAGTTCAATGGAATGAAAGCACAGAAACTGGAAGTAACAAAGACAGACGCAACAGCTGATAACCAGGTTCAGGCGATCAGTGGCGCTACCTATACTTCCAAGGCAGTAACCGGTGCCACAAATGCAGCTATTTACTTTGTGGAAAACTGCGTTGGAAAGTAGGAGGTGTAAGAAATGAACAAGTATACAGAACGTCTTTATAATGGTATCTGGAAAGAAAATCCTATTTTCGTTCAGATGTTAGGTCTGTGTCCTACACTGGCTGTAACTACATCTGCTATGAACGGTCTTGGTATGGGTCTTTCCTCTACCGTAGTATTAGTAGCAGCAAACTTCATTATCTCCCTGATGAGAAGCATCATCCCGGGAAGAGTCCGTCTTCCAGGTGAGATCGTAGTTGTTGCTTCCCTGGTAACCATCGTAGACATGCTGATGGAAGGCTTTACACCAGATCTTTACAGCGCACTGGGTATCTACATTCCTCTGATCGTTGTAAACTGTGTAATCTTAGGCCGTGCAGAGGCATTTGCTATGAAGAACAAACCGATCATCTCCGCATTCGACGGAGCAGGCATGGGTCTTGGATTTACCTTCGCCCTTGTTTGTATCGGTGCTGTCCGTGAACTTTTAGGTGCAGGTTCCATCTTTGGTGTAGCCATTATGCCTGCTTCCTATCAGCCTATTTCCATCTTTATCCTGGCACCTGGCGCATTCTTCGTTCTGGCTTGCTTAACTGCTTTACAGAACAAGTTAAAGATGCCTTCAGCAACTAACGGTTCCGCTAAGGGCAAGAAGGCTAAGACCGCTTGCTGTGGCGATTGCGCAAACTGTGCAGAATCAAAGACGGAAGAATAGGAGGTAAAAACGGATGAAAGAGTTACTTGTTATTGCCATTAGCTCCGCATTTGTGAGCAACGTGGTATTAAGCCAGTTTTTAGGCATCTGTTCCTTCGTCGGCGTATCTAAAAAGGTAGAGACAGCAGCAGGTATGGGCGGTGCGGTTATCTTCGTTATCACCATCGCTTCCGTTGTTGCAAGTCTGATCTATCAGTTCGTCCTGAACCCATTAGGACTGGATTATCTGAAGACCATCGTCTTTATCCTTGTAATTGCGGCTCTGGTACAGATCGTAGAAATGTTCTTAAAGAAATGTATGGTTTCCCTGTACAACGCATTAGGTGTATTCCTTCCGCTGATCACAACCAACTGTGCAGTATTAGGTGTTGCACTTACTAACGTACAGAACGGCTACAGCTTTGTACAGAGTGTAGTAAACGGTGTTGCAACTGCTGTTGGTTATACTGTTTCCATCGTGCTCCTTGCTGGTATCCGTGAGCGTATTGAGGGAAATGATATCCCATACAATTTCCAGGGATCTCCTATCGTACTGGTAACTGCAGGTCTTATGGCAATCGCATTTTTCGGATTTTCCGGATTACTGTAGAAGGAGGAGACGAAGATGAACATAACAGCAATTTTGATTGCTGCTGCAGTTATTGCAGTAGCAGGTATCATCGTAGGAATCGGCCTTGGACTTTTCGGTGAGAAGTTCAAGGTAGAAGTAGATGAAAAGGAAGTAGCTATCCGTGAGGAACTTCCTGGAAACAACTGCGGCGGCTGCGGTTTCGCAGGCTGTGACGCGTTGGCAAAGGCAATTGCAGAGGGCAAAGCTCCTGCAAATGCATGTCCTGTAGGTGGAGCACCTGTAGGCGAAAAGATCGCTGCTATCCTTGGCGTATCTGCCGGAGCAGCAGAGAAGAAGGTTGCATTTGTACGTTGTAAAGGTACCTGTGACAAGGTTAAGACTCTTTACAACTACGAAGGTATTGATGACTGTGCAAAGGCATCTGTAGTGCCTGCCGGCGGTCCTAAGGCCTGCAGCTACGGCTGTACCGGTTTTGGTTCCTGTGTAAAGGCATGTCAGTTTGACGCGATCCATGTTGTAGACGGCGTAGCTGTTGTAGACAAGGAAAAGTGCGTAGCCTGCGGCAAGTGTGTTGCTACCTGTCCAAAGGGACTGATCCAGATCGTTCCTTACAGCGCAGAACATTTAGTACAGTGCAGCAGCCATGACAAGGGCAAAGATGTAAAGGCTGCATGTCAGGCTGGATGTATCGGATGTACCTTATGTACCAAGCAGTGTGAGTCAGATGCTATCCATATGGATAACAACCTGGCATTCATTGATTACGAGAAGTGTACAAACTGCGGCAAGTGCGCGGCAAAGTGCCCTGCTAAGGTTATTCTGTAATTTAAGAAAAACAGTATTTAAAAGAGCTTCAGACGGTGTGAAAATATCGTCTGGAGCTCTTTTTATTTTGCTTTTGTAAACGTTCTAATAACAGGGCAGAGCTGTGGCAGCCATTTCCGTTTTCCTTAATGGATGATTGTCATAACCGGATATACATAAAAAATTACAAAAATGTTAAAAGTGGGGACTACACCCATTTTTTGACAAAATTATACAAGGAAAATCGAAAAATAAAATCACGTAAAATCAAGGGTTTGCGGCCACTAACAGTTTACATAATATGGCTAAAAAACATTGTTTATAAATTAACAAAATTAATTATTAACAAAAATGTAATAAATACGTAAAAAACAAATCGTTATAATGCTGATTTGAAGGATAAAATAAAGAAATAAATATACAAAACGCATAAAATAATTTACAAAAATCTCCACTGACAAATAAAACGTAACAAAGTTGTTACCCAATGGTTGACGTTTAGGATTTAATCCCATATAATTACCGATACATCCCAGAAAAACAGGCATAAAGTGGGGACTACATCCCACAATGGCACTTGGGAGCGGATGCAGTTTAACCGCTCTGAAACGGATTTACGAGGCAGTATGCTTCGGGAAAGAATATGAGGAGTATGTATGCTTACATGGCATTCATTCCTTCAGTCGGTGATGTTTTTTGTACGTTCTATTTCTGTTAAGGTGACAAAGAACCATTACCGTTCGTCTTCTGTCCTTATGTCAGGAGCCGTTGTGATTGCAGTAGTCGCTTTTTCAGCCAATGGATTTGGCGGAGGCGGAAAGAACGCAATGGCAGCGCCCAGAACCGTAGACTCTCTGGAAGCAGATGAGGAACCGGAGACAGAGGCACTTTTTGAAGGAAGCAGTTTTGTTACAGAAGCAAAAATACAATTCGGACTTTTGAACACAGGCAGTGAAGGTCAGCATCTGGCCGGTGCGCTGTTGGAGAGAGATGTCCGGGACAGACAGCGCAGGCAGGCAGATGCGCAGATAGAAATAGAAGCGCTTCAGAAACAGATATTAAAAGAAAAAGAAGAGGCTGAAGCAAGACGGAAAGCAGAGGAAGAGAGAAGAGCCGCCAGAAGGATCAAAGTGTCTGATGAAGATTATCAGGTATTACTTCGGATCGTTCAGGCAGAAGCTGGTGTATGTGATGAGAAAGGCAAGATCTTAGTGGCCGATGTGATCATCAACCGCGTTCTTTCAGGAAAGTTTCCTGGAAGCGTAAAGGGTGTTGTATACCAGGGTTCCCAGTTCCAGCCGGTGTCCAACGGCAGGATTAATTCCGTAAAAGTAACAGCTGAAACCATTCGGTGTGTGGACCGTGCACTGGACGGGGAAGATTATTCCAACGGTGCGTTATATTTTATGAACAGAAAAGCTTCCGGCAGAAAAGCAGGCTGGTTTGACTCCAGATTAACCTACCTTTTCGCACACGGAGGTCACGAATTTTTTAAATAGTTCAGCCATGCGCTGGCTTGAATGAGGGAGTGTGTTGCAAGCTTGCTTGCATAAGCACTTTCTCATTCGAACCAGCATATGGTGGAACCACAAGGCTTCTTGTTTT
>OOCW01002170.1_pt1 | contig 11602 bp, 11 predicted proteins | sample 1671201 | NCBI WGS metagenome assembly OOCW01 (sample SAMN06348132, study PRJEB24527) | human gut metagenome | biome: human gut; feature: ankylosing spondylitis patient; material: feces | host: Homo sapiens | place: China | collected 2015-10
AACTAAAAACTTCAGCTTCATTAACTATTTTTTTACTTTGTGGATAACCGCACTTGAAAAACATTAAGTTTTTCAGTGCCCTCTTATAATACTGGTTAATTTTTTTATTTATACACATACAAGTATATGTCTTTTAAAATTTCCTTTTGGTACAACACACTTATCTATAACGGAAAATCCCGCTTCAACAATAAATTTTTCCATATCTTCAAAAGTTACTATAACCATTTTTTCACATATATTTCTTGCTGTATGTATTATTGCTTTCTGTTCCTCTAATGTTACTGGAGAAAATAATCCATAAGGAATATCAATAATTGCTGAGTCATATTTATCTTTTATCTTATGCATATCATAACAGACTATCGTATCTCTAAGATATCCTAAAAACTCTACATTTTCTCTAGCATTATATGCCATTTGCTTACTTATTTCGCACCCCTTAACCTTTATACCTAAATCTAAAGCTTCAATAACTACTGTACCTACACCACAGCACGGATCTATAAGTGTTCCTTCTTCATTATCTTTCATTGCTATATTTACTAATGCTCTGGCCATCCTTAATCCCAATGCATTTGAATATGAATATGGTTTATCATTATGTTTTTGCCACTTAAAATCATTTCTTTCATATTCTCCAAAAATCCACAAACCATTGATTTTAGTAACTGCTAGTGGATTTCGTGGTTTGTGCATATCTGGATATCCATTAACTACAAAGCCTATTTTTCTAGTAGCTTCTAACCTATCCTCATACTGAACATCGCCTTGCTCAGACTTTACATAGCTTACTTTAAAGTCGTCATAAGATAAATTATCTTCTTTAATTTTTCTTACCATTCTATCTAAGAATTCATCACTATAGATTATTTTAATTTTACTTTTAATAAATGGGCTTTTAGACGCATTTATATCTATATCCGAAAAAAAGTATTTTTCATTAATCTCTCTATTAAAAAGGCATCTCATTTCCATTTTGCATAGTTCTCTTTCATTATCCTGATAATTAATGAAATATATAAAACTACCGTTAATATTTTTATACATAATTTACACCTCTTATAATATAATAACATAAAAAGCATCAAGATAATCTAAGTTATCTTGATGCTTTAAATTATTGTGCTAATCTTGCAGTATCTCTTGCTATCATTAACTCTTCATTAGTTGGTATAACATATACTTTAACTCTTGAATCGTCAGTTGATATTTCACCAATTTCTCCTGCTATTTCATTTTTCTTAGCATCTAAATTGAATCCTAAGAACTCTAATCCTTTTAAGCTTTCACTTCTAACTAAAGCTGCATTTTCACCAATTCCTGCTGTAAACACTATAACATCAATTCCTCCCATTGCACCTGCATATGCTGCAATTTGAGTTCTAATTTTATAATGGAATATATCTAAAGCAAGCTGTGCTCTTTCATTTCCCTCTTGTGCCGCTGCTCTTACATCTCTAAAATCTGATGAAACTCCTGAAACTCCTAAAACTCCTGATTTCTTATTTAACATTTCATCAACTTGTTCTATTGTATATCCTTTTTCTTCAATTAAGAAAGATATAACAGATGGATCTATGCTTCCTGCTCTTGTTCCCATCATTATTCCTGCTAATGGTGTGAATCCCATAGAAGTATCTATTGATTTTCCACCTTTAACTGCTGCTAAAGAACAACCATTTCCTAAGTGGCATGTAACTATCTTTAAATCTTTAATATCTTTTCCCATTACTTCAGCAACCTTATTTGAAACATATTTATGTGATGTTCCGTGGAATCCATATTTTCTTACACCATATTTTTCATATAACTCATATGGTAATGGACAAATATAAGCATTCTTTGGCATTGTTTGATGGAATGCTGTATCAAACACTGCTACCATTGGAACATTTGGCATTAATTCTCTACAAGCTTCAATTCCTATTATATTTGGTGGATTGTGTAAAGGTGCTAAAGCAATACAATCTCTTATTGAATCTAAAACTTCATCAGTAATTAATACTGATTCTGAATATTTTTCCCCACCATGAACTACTCTGTGTCCAACTGCTGAAATCTCATCCATTGATTTAATAACACCATATTCTTCATTTACTAATGCTTCTAATACTAATTTTATTGCATCTTTATGATCTTTTATTTCTGTATTAATAACATGTTTACCTTTTCCTGGTGTCTTTTGTGTTAAAGCAGAACCTTCAATCCCTATTCTTTCAACTAAACCTTGAACCATTGATTCTTCATTACTCATATCGATTAATTGATATTTTAATGAAGAACTTCCACAATTAATAACTAATGTCTTCAACTCTCTTACTCCTTTTTTATCTCACTTTTAATCTAATAACTATGTTGTACTCAGCTATTATTGTACTATAAATTTTTAGAAATTAAAAATAATTCATTATTCTAACCTTTCAGAATTGTCAGTCAATTTTACTACTATATGCAGTATTAAATATTATTTAGCCATTTTATATATTCTTTATCACTGCTTTCATTTGTTAGCTTTTCTTTTAATGCCTTCAGCTCATTATCCATACCATATATTTTGTAAATTTCCGGTATTAATCTCTTCTTAATTTCTTCATTCTTACTCTTCATCATCACTGTTAAAGTTTGCTTTTTAAATTCTAAATATACCTTTGATCCGTATTCCTTGCTTTTTTCAATTCCTGAAACAAGCATCATCTTAATTGCTTCATTTTCTGGATAAGCCATAACCATATTTAAATACCAATTAAGTATATTTCTTTCACCTAAAAGTAAATCTTTATCTACAAACTTTCCTTGAATTAAAGTTTGAGTTAATGAATGTCCTAATGATGCTAAATAATGTAGCACTTCCTTATCTTCAGCAAGCTTATAGAATTTATTATTACTTTGATCATATCCACCTAATTCACTTCTTAACTCTTTTATCATCTCATTAAATCTATTACCAAAGTTCTCTTTTTGAATGAACATCTCTATTTTCTTTGATGATTTATCATTCATATTATAAATAGTATTTTTTATTAAGTATCCTATTTCTGCATTCATTACACTTCCTGTAATAACTATATCAGCATTTATTTTATTACCTATATCTTCAAGAGCAGCTTCATTATATTGCTTATTTGTTATAACTGGTCCAAAATCTCTTACAAATGGCATTACTACCTTATTATTATAATCTGTATAATAATTTATCATTTCACTTACATATAGAGGAATCCCCCTTGATAACATACTTGTTTCATTATCTTTTTGATAACCTTTTATTTCTTTTTCCCTTATAGTTTCATCTGCGTAAGGAAGAACTGCTATATTACCCTTTACTTCTTTATTATTAATAAACCATTTACTTGTTTTAAGACCATGCCCCCAAACTGGATTATCTAGTACCATCATATTTATCTGTACATCTTTTTTTGGTGTAGATGCTTTTTCTTCAATCTTAAGCTTATCAAACTTATTAGATATTTTAAGTAGTGCATTTTTTAAATCTGGTCTCTCTAGCATCATTAACTTATTTAACAGGTTTTCCCCTTTTTCAATTTCTTTATTTTGAAGATATGCCTGTAATAAGTTTAAACCTACTCTAATATCATTTTTATTAAAATCGTATACTGGTTCCACTAATTCTATTAATTCTTTACTATAACCTTTAGCTCCTAACTCTCCTGAAATTACAAGTAAAGCTTCTTGTGTCACATGACCTTGACTTAAAGCAATTTTTAGAAATTCTTTTGCACTTTCAATATTTTTTTCATTTAACTCATGTCTTGCTAAAAGAAATTGTGGAAGCCAACTTCCCTTTATTTCACTTGCTCTTCTTAAAGCATCTATATATCCATCTATTCCATCTCTATCTTTACATATAGAAGCATACCAAGGAAGTCCATTATTTTGGTTAGGATTAATAGTAAGTCCTTCCCATAAAATTTCCATTGCCTTTTCTTTTTCATCTTTTCCATAATAGCTCTTAGCTAAATTAGTCAGTATTGTTCCCGTTTTCGGATTATTTGCAAGATATTCTAATAATAATTCATTAGCTTTATTAAATTCTTTATTTTTTAAATAAAGTATTGCTAATGTATTATAGCCTCTTTCCTTTATTGTATCTATTTCTTTTAAATGTATGGCTGCCTCTTCCACATCACTGATAAAATTATTTTGAATTGCCTTTAGTATATCATTATATAACAAATTGGCATTATCCCAATGATTTTTTAAAGCAATTGGAAGAACCTTTTCTCTCCACTCATCCATAGTAATCTGTATTCTTCTTCCATTTTGATCAATGATATTCATCATTTTTGCATTTTCTTTAGGAGATTTTTCTGATGAAATCTTTGTAGTTGTATTTTCTTCACTACTGGCGGAACTGTTGGTTCTTTCCATTTTCAAATCATTTACATCTTCCTTTTTAATTTCTTCATTCTTCTTTATACCCTGTTCTTTTTTCCCTAATATTTTATTAAATAAACTCATTTAAATACCTCACTAAATTTTATATTATACACATTTATTGTAACATAATATTACACCTTTTTCCTTTATTAATTAATTTTTATTTATTATTATAAAAATCTTTAAATTTAAAGTCTTTTTACGTAAAAAGAAGGACCTAAGCTAGGTCCCTCTCTTAAATATTATTTTCTTTTTTTATAAATTCCTAAACCACCTAATAATGATAGTACCCCAATTGCTTCCACTGGTATTGGTGCACCAGTATTAGGCAATGTTGAAGTTGATGTTCCCTTAGCACTGCTTAATGTTGTAGGTGTAGTTGATATCTTATTAGCACTTCCTAAGCTTCCAATTGTTCCACCTGTTGTTCCGCCTATTGTTCCGCCTGTTGGCCAGTTAATTGTTGGCCAATTTAATGAAGGATAGTTACCTGATGGTTTATTTATGTTTATATCTATAGTAATACCATTACCATTTCCAATATTAATATCATTACCATTGCCATTACCATTTCCAATATTAATATCATTACCATTGCCATTACCATTACCAATATTAATATCATTACCATTACCATTGCCATTACCAATATTAATATCATTATCTATATCTGGTAAATCAATGTCTGGTAAATCAACATCTGGTAAATCAACATCTGGAAGTTCATTTTCCCCTAAAACTCTTACAAGTGCTTTTCTTGTTCTGCTACCATCAGCTGTAGAAACTATAATATGTGCTTTACCTGGTGCTACCGCAACTACATTTCCATTACCATCAACTGTAGCTACTTCTGGATTATCACTTGTAAATACTACTTCACCAGGTGAATGTAATACATTGATTGTATAGCTTTCTCCTACATGAACAATTCTTATTATATTATCAATTAAAAAAGTTTGTACTAATCCATTTTCACTTGTAATATCCATACCTTCAGAAACAATAGGATTCTCTGGTGCTTCTGAAGTTTCAGGAGGCTGTACTGGTGTTTCAGGGATAGTTATTTCTGGAAGCTCACTTGCAATTTGATCTACTGTATCTTTATAAGAATTACCTGCATTATTTATATAATCATTCCAATTAACACCAACTGTATTAGATATACTTTCTGTTCCACTTTCAGCTGCATTATAATTATCAGAGTAGTTATTAATATACTCCATCACCTTATTTTGTACATTAACTAAAGCATCATCATTTACTGCTGCATTAGCTTCCACTGAAAATCCGCTAAAAGCTACTGTAGATGCAACTGTAACTGCCATTAAAATTAATTTTCTTTTCATTATTATTCCTCCCACAAATTAAAAATTTAGCCTGTTGTAAACTTCTTCATCCCCTTTGAACAAGCTTTCCCTTTTTTAATCATAGATTTACTTCCTATACACTATATTACCATATTTTATATTATTTTCCAATAATATTTTTTTCTATTCATTTTTATTTTTTTATTATCTTTAAATCTTAAAAGTATTTTCTTTAAAATAAATATTTCAGACTATTCTGCAGATTATGATATTAAAGCTATTTTGATGTATACTATTTTTGAGGTGATTTTATTATGAAAAACAATTTAGATATCATTACTGATTCTGGACATGAAAAGATATCCTTAGTACTAAAATCATTGATAGTTGGTATTATTACATCATTAGTTGTTATATTATATCGATTTTCATTATCATATGCAGAAAAAATAGCCTTTAATATTTATGAATATATTTCTAAAAATAAATGGGCTATTCCTCTGTGGTTTTTAGTATTATTTATCATTGCATACATAGTAGGTAAATTAATTGATAAAGAACCCTACATCAGCGGCAGTGGTATTCCCCAAATAAAAGCTATCATGGGCGGATATATAAAAAACAGACCACTAAGTACCATAATAAATAAATTTATTGGTGGAACTCTTTCAATCCTAAGTGGTCTTTCTTTAGGTCGTGAGGGCCCTTCTGTACAGCTTGGTGCTTGTACAGGTGACCTAATAAGCAAATTTTTTAATAGTTCAAGGCTACAAAGGCGCCTTTTAATAAGCAGTGGTGCTAGTGCTGGGCTATCAGCAGCTTTTAATGCTCCCTTATCTGGAGTGCTTTTTTGCTTAGAAGAAATATATAAATATTTTTCTCCTGTTGTTTTATTATCTGCAACAGTAGCTGCTGTAGCTGCCGATTTTATATCTAAACACTTTTTTGGTTTAAATCCTGTGTTTAATTTTACTTCAACTACTGCATTACCATTAAAAAACTATTGGCTTTTACTTTTTCTTGGTGTACTCCTTGGAGTGCTTGGTGCCTTTTACAACTGGGCAACATTACTTACTCAAAAGCTATATGGTAAACTTAAGGTATCTACTTCTACCAAATTATTAATTCCATTTGCTTTAGCTGGTATATTAGGATTGATATTTCCAGTATTACTTTGTGGTGGCCATGCAGCTCTTGAAGAATTTTCACTAAGTAATACATTATTGCTTTTATTTTTAGTTTTTATTGGTAAATTATTATTTTCAATAATTAGTTTTGGTTCAGGTGCTCCTGGTGGAATATTCTTTCCTCTACTAATTATTGGTGGCTCAATAGGTTCAATTTTTGGATATATATGCATAAATTCTTTTGGTATAAATGAAACCAACTTTACAAGTTTTATCATATTATCTATGGCTGGATACTTTACTGCTATTGTAAGAGCTCCTATAACAGGTATAATCTTAATTATTGAAATGACAGGTTCTTTTAACCACCTACTTCCATTATCAATAGTATCAATCATTGCTTACATAGTTGCTGATTTATTAGATAGTGCTCCTATTTATGATTCATTAATGGAAAATCTATTACTTAAAAATAACATTAATGAATATCATAAAAATAGCAAGAAAAAAACAATAATTACAAATATGGTTCACTATGGCTCAACAATAGAAAAAATGGCTGTAAAAGATCTTAATCTTCCTGAAAACACATTAGTTGTATCCATAAATCGTGGTGAAACATCTATCACTCCAAATGGTAATACAATAATTAAAGCTGGTGATGAAATTCTTACTATGACAGATCTTAAAGACGAATGGAAAATTAGAAATTTAATGGATAAATTAACTGAAAAATAACATGTTTCAAAACGGAATAATATTTTATTATTCCATTTTTATATTTTTATGGTAATATTATCTTTGTAGATTATTTTTTTCATTAGGAGGTTTATAATGAAAAATAACACCAATAAATTAATTTATTTTGAAGAATATATACCTATTAACGGAATATCACAATATTTATTCCATTGTGGTACAGACTACAAAAATCCAGTATTGTTAATTTTGCATGGTGGTCCTGGTTCTGCTGAATCAATATTTTCATATACTTTTCAAGAAAAATGGGAAAATATCTTCACAGTTGTTCATTGGGATCAACGTGGTGCTGGAAAAACCCTTACTGAAAATCCTGATGAAGATACATTTCCAACCACAGAAATTTTACTTAATGATTTAAAAGAAATATGTGATTATTTAAAGAAAAAATATAATAAAAAGAAAATTATTTTATTAGGCCACTCTTGGGGTAGTATTTTAGGAAGCTTATATATACAATCTCACCCTGAAGATATAGAGTATTATATAGGAGTAGGACAAGTTGTAGATATGTTGGAAAATGAAAAAGTAGCTTATGATAAAACTAAAGAAGCTATCTTAAAAGCTAATAACAAACATGACTTAAAAAAACTTAATTCATTAGGTGAATATCCTGGTGAAAAATTAGATTTGACTTCTACTAAAACCATACGCAAGTTTAGAAAGATACAGGCCAAATATAATTTAGCCATAAATATTAATTTTTCACTTATTAAAAACTTTATAAAAAGTCCTATTTTTCAATTAAGTGACGTTAAAGCTTACTTAAACTCTTACAACGCTAATAAATCTATTTATAAATTTTTAGAAAACTTTACTCTTTATTCAAAACCATTAAAATATGAAGTACCTATTTTTTATATCTTAGGAGATAATGACTGGCAAACTCCATATAATATAGCTAGTAAATACTTTAATAAAATTGATGCTCCATATAAAAAACTATATGTTATTCCTAATGCTGGTCACATGACCATGATGGATGAACCTGAATTATTTTTTGAAGCATTAAGTGATATTAATACTAATTCTTTAATTAAAAAATAATAAAAAAAGCTATCTTCTATTTAAATTAAGATAGCTTTTATAATTTTCTATTTATCTATACTTTTAATAATTCTTGAAATATAACTTAAAGTATGGAAATCTCTATCAATATTTTCTTTTATATGTTTCATACCTTTAATTAACGTTTCTTCTGAAAATCTTTCCTTTAATATCAGTATTGATAATCCGTTTATTGAACCGTCTTTTGTATCTAGCACTCTAGATTTCTTAATATATTGATTTTCCATTGCAGAAAGAATTGCCTTTTCTAATTCATTACTAATATCTAATTTTGGCATTTCATCATAAACTCTAATTTTAGGACTGTTTATATCAAAGTTCTTTACTGTACTTAAATCGCAACCTACAAAAATTGTATTGATAAATTTAGCATCTCTAAAATCTACATTTGCAAGACTTGCACCTTCAAAAATTGCATCTTCAAACATAGCTTCTCTAAATTTACATCCCTTTAAATTTGATCCTATAAATTCAGCTTCTTTAAAACTACATCTGTAAAAATTACACTTTTTGAAATGAGCTCCCCTTAAGCTAGTAAAATCAAAATTTGATCCTGAAAAATCACAATTATAGCATTTGCTTCTTTTTAAATTTTTATATACAAAATTTTTATTAATTTTACTTGTATTATCATAAACAAAGTTTTCTGGTGTACTTCTATTTATTGCCATTACTGCCTCCATACATATAACTTTTAATTGGCATATTAATACCAATCCTTCTTTATGTATAGTATATGTAGTTTTGGCAAAAGTCAACGAAATAATCTAAAAAGCTTTATTTAAAAATTCTTTTTAAGTTGTAATTTTAATTTCTTCATCACTAAATTCTATTCTTTTTTTCTTAGGTTCTATATATCCTTCTGTCCTTGCAAATATATCTTTCTTATTTTCATTGGTATTTTCAATAATGCATGTCCCACCATACATATTACAGTTTTCCGATATATATTGTAACAGTTCTATAGCATCCTTAGAATAATTTAATAATTTCACTCTAACTAAAAGTCCTCCAGGATTTAACGAAAACCTATAACTAATGTCTTCATTGCCATAAATAAAGTCTAAGTCATTAAATACCTTAATATTATTGGGAAATTTTATACAATGAAATTCTACAATTGAATTAAACCATCTTTTTATTTCAAAAAACATTTTAATAATATATTGAATATTGGCAGTCACTACCTCAAACTCATCTTCATGTATTTCTATAACTTTTTGATATCTTCTTTTAGATATCTTTAATATACTACTTAATTTAAACCATTGGTCTTCCTTTTCGATAGTGATAACCTTAAGCTTTCTTTGCCTTTTACTATTACTTTTTAAAATATAATTCAAAGTAACTCTAGGTTTACCATTAAAATGCTTAATTGATGATTCAAGCTCTCCAAAATCATTAGATTCTATATAATCAATTATTTTATACATATTTGTTTCTCCTTAGAAGTTTCTTATTTTATTATCGCCTTATATTAAGTTTTTTTAAGTATGTTATTAAAAATACATATTTTATCCTAATATATATTTATATTACAATATTTTTTTATTTTTTCAAATGTATACTTTTAGACTATATCTTCTTTTTCTTCTATATTTTTTTCAATATCTACACCTTCATAACTTTTGAAAAGTTTATATATTTCTGGACATTCTTTTGCTAGTGATATTGGTCTATGATCCCTGCCTAAGAAACAATGTTTTGTTTCTCCTGTGGTCTTAATCTCTCCTTTCTTAGCATCTACTACCTTATATGATAAAGTAATCTTCACACCATTGAATTTTTCCACTTTGGGAATAATTATTACATCATCATTATATCTTACCATTCCTTTATATTCACAAGAAGCTGATAATACTGGACATATAATCCCTAGTTCTTCTAGCTTATTATAACCTAATCCAACCTGTTCCATCAAATCCGCCCTTGCCTCTTCAAACCATCTTAAATAATTTGAATGATGAATTATTCCCATTTGATCGGTTTCATAATATTGTGCTTTATGATTGTATAATTCTATTATCACAAAACCCCCTCCTTTACTCCAGATATGGAAAATATTATCATAACATTATTATATATTAACTTTTTCAAGATTATAAGAATATACGAAAAATTATTTTGATTTTCAAACATTTTTACATTCCTATTTTATTAACTTTTATAGTTTAAAGCAATAAAAATCCACCAGCTTAGCTGGTGGTTTTTCTATCGTCCTATAAGGACCTCTTACCGAACTTGCCCCTTAAGGGGCTTTTTTCAGTCCGTCGCCCGTTCATTTGTTACTTGCTACCCTTAAAAGGGTCGGTGTATTCTTTGAAACTTATTTGATCTGCCATTATATCTTCATTTAGCTGATCTTTTATATATTGCTGTATTGCTTCTTTGTTTTTACCCACAGTATCTACGTAAAAACCCCTGCACCAAAAATGCCTGTTTCCGTACTTATATTTTAAGTTTGCAAAGCGTTCAAAAATCATCAGACTACTTTTCCCTTTAAGAAAACCTACAAAACTGGAAACACTCATTTTTGGTGGAATCTCGACTAACATATGTATGTGGTCCGAACACGCGTTAGCTTCAATGATATTTACGCCCTTCCATTCACATAATTGCCTTAAAATTTTTCCTATTTCCGCTTTTTGTTCTCCATATATTTCTCTTCTCCTAAATTTAGGTGCAAACACTAAATGATACTTACAATTCCATTTAGTATGTGCTAGACTATTAGTATCCATATATTATATGGTCCCTCCTTTTGTTATTTAAATTGGGCCGACGAACCTACTTTAAAGTATTAACAAAAGGAGGTTTTTTAACATACTGAACGCTAAAGCTTTTCTGAACACCCTTGCATAGCAAGGGGTTTTCTTTATACAATAAAAAGAGCTGTAGTATAAACTACAGCTCTATCAACAATTTCAATAATTATCTATC
>OOCW01002172.1_pt1 | contig 11594 bp, 12 predicted proteins | sample 1671201 | NCBI WGS metagenome assembly OOCW01 (sample SAMN06348132, study PRJEB24527) | human gut metagenome | biome: human gut; feature: ankylosing spondylitis patient; material: feces | host: Homo sapiens | place: China | collected 2015-10
TAAGTATGAAGAGACTACCTTAAATAATGTAAAGGCAATCTGCTTTGAGACAATAATACCAGGAGACTATAAATATATGGCAAGTGAAAAGCTATGGTTTGATGAAAATATGAAGGCACCCATTAAAATGGAAGTTATTGGCGTAGATGGCAGTACATCCATACTCATTGAATTTGAAAGTTTTAAACATAACTAATGAAGAGGGAAAACCAAGGAGGAGAATATGGAATCTCTTAGACCACGTGTAGTTGCAGAAGTAAGTGTTTCAGCAATTAAACATAATTACAAAGAAATTAGAAAGCATATACCTAAGTATACAGAAATGATGGCAATTATCAAAGCAGATGCCTATGGACATGGTGCGCTAAAAATAGCGGAAATTTTACAAAAAGAAGGTGTTAATCGCTTTGCAGTTGCTATTGCTAAAGAAGGTGAGGAACTTAGAAATCATGGTATTACATCACCTATATTAGTATTAGGGTATACACCAAGAGCTGATATTAAAACTTTAATTGAAAATGACTTAACACAAACTGTCTTTTCTTATGAAATGGCTAAATATATATCAGATGAGGCAGCAAAATTAAATAAAACAGTTAACGTGCATATTAAGGTAGATACAGGAATGGGGCGTATTGGTTTCTTATCTAATCCTCAAAGTATAGAAGAAGTACAAAAAATTTCAAAGCTGCCTCATATTAATATGGAAGGAATCTTTACTCATTTTTCAACAGCTGATGAAGAAGATATAAGTTATACAAGAGAACAATGGAGTATATTTGAAGGCTTTTTAAAAGAATTACATGAAGTAGGTATAGATTTACCTGTAATACATGCAGCAAATAGTGCAGCTATTATGTGTCATAGTTATGCGGACCTTAATGTAGTAAGGCCCGGCATTATTCTGTACGGTTATTATCCATCCTCTTATCTTGAAAGAAAAGTATTAGATCTAAAACCAGCTATGACACTTAAATCGCAGGTTGTACATGTAAAAGAACTTCCAGAAGGTAATTATGTAGGTTATGGTAGAAAGTATTATACCCATCAAAAAACAAAGATAGCTACCATTCCAATTGGTTATGCAGATGGTTATTCAAGAAGATTAAGTAATAAAGGGAGAGTCCTTATTCGTGGTCAATATGCACCAATCGTGGGAAATATTTGTATGGACCAATTCATGGTAGATGTAAGCCATATTAAAGATGTGAGCGTAGAAGACGAGGTTGTTGTATTTGGAACTCAGGGCGATAATAGCATTCCAATAGAAGAAATAGCTGAAATTCTAGGAACCATTAATTATGAGATAATGTGTATGATAGGAAAGCGTGTTCCACGTATTTATGTATAAATAAAAATCTAATAACATCGTATAAAATAATAATAAAATGGCAAAAATGAGAATAGCTAGTTAGGAGTAAATCACGATGTTAGTGGGGAGTGATTTGCAAATGGCGAGGTCAAGAAGTGATTATAGCAAAAACGAATCCAAGATGATGTATAATCATCTCGTGCATTCCAATAGAAATAAAGAGAAAGTCCCCTATGATGGATATGCATTTGATACGATGAAAAGAGGCTATAAAGAAATGGCGGCTATTAATTTGGCCCTCTCTAACTTTTGTTTTCAAGCAGAAAGTGAGGTCCAGTCTTATTACGATCGCATAGCGGAGTGTGAGGAAAAGTGCAAGTAAAACGTGGAGATATATTTTATGCAGATTTAAGCCCTGTTATAGGGTCCGAACAAGGTGGTATTAGACCTGTACTCGTAGTACAAAATGATGTTGGTAATAAATTTAGTCCTACAGTAATTTGTGCAGCAATCACTTCGAAGATAAATAAAGCCAAGCTTCCTACACATGTAGAGATTGATGCAGCAGAATATGAGTTGGTTAAGAATTCTGTTATACTCCTAGAGCAAATTAGAACGATCGATAAAAAAAGACTTAAAGAAAAAATTTGCCATTTAGATGAAGAGCTTATGGCTCAGGTTGATAAGGGGATAAAAGTTAGTTTTGCACTAAATACATAGTCAATGTATCGGAGACTTATTTATTAAGTCTCTTTTTTTTGTCCTGATAAATCTTAAAGTATAAATGTATTATTCATAGTATTTTTGTTTAAAATATCAAATAAGTGTGATAAAATGAAAAGAAAAATTAAGGATAAGACAGCTTAATTTCTATCTTAATAGTAACTTTATTTTTTCCCAATATAATGGCTATAATGAAACGTTATTACACTAAATAAAAGAATCTTTATTGCAAATAAGGTACTAGTTATAAGCAGTATGAGCATATATTTAGTAGAGGATAAATATATAGACTAGAAATAATGTATTAAATAGAGGAATAAATATTTGGGAGGTATTAAAAATGGCAGACATTTTTAGTAAGTTAGGAGATAGTATTAAAACAACAATTAAACAAGCAGTAGGTCAAACACAAAAGTCAGTTGATCAAGCAAGTGTTAGAACTGATTTACTTGCTAAGAAAAATGAGCTTAAGAAATTATATCAAGCATTAGGGGAAAGTCATTATAAAGCATATGCAATGGGTGATAATGATGAAACTCAAGGTGCTATTTATGAAAAGATTACAGAACTTCTAAAAGATATAGCCGAAGCAGAAAAAAGATTAGAGGATATTGTAACAACTCAAAAAACAAGTTTTAGTACTTTTAAAGAAGATGTAAAAACCACTTGGAATGAGCCAACAACAAATGCAGCAGGGCCTGAAGAAGAGGTTCAAAGCGATAATGTAAAAGTGATGAAAGTATGTCCTGTATGTAATACAGGCAATAATATTCACGCAGCATATTGTATTCACTGTGGTAATAAGTTTGAATAGTACAAAACCAAGACTTAAGATGAGACCTCTAGGATAGGAGATGAGCATATATGGAAATTAAATTTACACCACAAGCACAAGTTGCTATTGAATATGCAGAACAAATCATGACAGAGTTTAGACATGGGTATTTAGGAACAGAACATTTATTAGTAGGATTAATTCATTCTCCTAATTCAGTTTCTAAAAAAGCACTTGAGAGTTGTGGTATAGTCGAAGAAGATATTTTAGCGAAAATTAAAGAAGTTATAGGAGTGGGCGTAGTAAATCTCGCCCTTCCTAAAGATTTTACACCTAGAGTGAAAAGAATCTTTGAGATGAGTGCACAATTTACAAAAGAACTCAGAACAGATGGGATAGGTACAGAGTATTTACTTATCAGTATGTTAAGAGAAAAGAACTGTGTTGCTGTAAGATTATTAGAAACATTAGGTGTTAATACAAATAAATTATTAAGTTCTTTAATGGAAGTATTAACTGGTGGTAACCAAAAAACAGAAGTTAATTTTAGCACAGTAAAAGATACCAATAAAAAGGTAAAATCTACGACACCTACATTAGACAAATATAGTAGAGATTTAACTCAGCTTGCAAAGGATGAAAAGTTTGATCCTATTATAGGTAGAGAAGCGGAGATTGAACGTGTGATTCAAATTCTTTCTCGAAGAACTAAGAACAATCCATGTCTTGTAGGTGAGCCTGGAGTTGGTAAGACAGCAGTTGTTGAAGGACTAGCTCAAAAAATTATTAGTGGGAATATACCAGATTTATTAAAAGATAAACGTGTAGTATCACTAGATTTATCAACAATGATTTCAGGGACTAAATATCGTGGTGAATTTGAAGAGCGTATTAATAAGGTGCTTGAAGAAGTAAGAACAGTGGGAGATGTTATTCTTTTCATTGATGAGCTTCATACAATTATAGGAGCTGGAGCAGCAGAAGGTGCTATGGATGCTTCTAATATCTTAAAACCATCTCTAGCAAGAGGGGAAATACAACTTGTAGGGGCAACTACATTAGATGAATATCGTAAGCATATTGAAAAAGATGCAGCATTAGAAAGACGTTTCCAACCAGTGCAAGTAGAAGAACCTACAACAGAAGAGACTTTAGAAATCTTAAAAGGGATTAAAGATAAATATGAAGTGCATCATCAAGTACAAATTACAGAAGAAGCACTTAAAGCAGCAGTAAAACTTTCTAGCAGATATATTGCAGACCGTTATTTGCCAGATAAGGCAATAGACCTTATCGATGAAGCGGCTTCTAAAGTGAGATTACGTGCATATAGTTCACCAGCTAATGTAAAAGCTTTAGAAGAAAAACTTGCTAATTTAGCTAAAGAAAAAGAAGAAGCTATTATTAGTGAAGAATATCAAAAAGCAGCTGAAATCAAACAACAAGAAAATGAAGTAAAAGAACAAATTGCAAGTGCAAAGGTAGAATGGGATACTAAGCACACTAAAAATAGCCAAATTGTCACAGAAGAAGATATTGCAGATATTGTAAGTAGTTGGACACATATTCCAGTAAAACGTTTAGCAGAAGAAGAGTCAGAACGTCTTCGTAATATGGAGAATATTTTACACGAACGTGTCATTGGACAAGAAGAGGCTATCAAAGCTGTATCTAAGGCTGTAAGAAGAGGTAGAGTGGGGCTTAAAGATCCAAACAGACCAATTGGTTCATTTATCTTCTTAGGACCAACAGGTGTAGGTAAGACAGAGCTTACTAAAGCTTTAGCTGAAGCGATGTTTGGTGATGAAAATGCAATGATTCGTGTAGATATGTCTGAGTATATGGAGAAACATACTGTATCTAAGATGATTGGTTCACCTCCAGGATATGTTGGCTATGATGAAGGTGGACAACTTACTGAAAAAGTAAGACGTAAACCTTACAGTGTAGTATTATTTGATGAAATTGAAAAAGCACATGGGGATGTATTTAATATCTTACTTCAAATTTTAGATGATGGACATATTACAGATTCTAAAGGTCGTCGTATTGATTTTAAAAACACAATTATCATTATGACTTCTAATATTGGTGCAAGAAATATTATTGAGCCAAAACGTGTAGGATTTGTATCTACAGAAGATGCTAAGAAATCATATGAGGATATGAAGAAAAATGTAATGGAAGAAGTGAAACGTACATTTAAGCCAGAGTTCTTAAATCGTATTGATGAAACAATAGTATTCCATCCACTTTCAACAGAAAATATTAGAGCTATTGCAAGTATTATGATTAATAAACTTATTACACGTATTAGCAAAAATGTAGGTATTGAGATTGAACTTGATAAAGAAGCTTTAGATTTCTTAGCTGATAAAGGATATGATAAGGCTTATGGTGCAAGACCACTTAGAAGGACAATTCAAACTTATATAGAAGATAAACTTTCAGATGAAATTTTAGCCGGTAATTTACGCGAAGGTGACAAAGTGATTGTCGGTATTAAAGATGAAATGTGTGTATTTAACAAGCAAAAATAGAAAATATCAAAAATGTATACTTTTTTTAGTGAATCATGTATAATAAAGTAAATAGTACATTATTTAAAGAGAGAAAGCATTGGAGGATTTAGCAATGGCTGTTGTAAATGAAATTATTAGGGTAGAAGAAAATGGGGCACTTAGCTTTGGAAACTATGAACTTCAATCAAAAACTAAAGTTGAAGACTTTGAGGTTGAAGGAAGATTATACAAAGCAAAAACTTTCTATGAAGTAACTAAACTTAAGAGAGATGGTGCACTTGTATATGAATCATTACCAGGTACAACTGTTCATGATTTTAAAATAACAGATCAAGAAGTAAGTTTTAATGTAGAAGGAAACGAAAGTTCACAAATTACATTAGAATTAGAAACTAATACAGAGTACAAACTTATGATTGATGATATGACAGTTGGAAATGTTAAATCTAATTTATCAGGAAAAGTAAGTTTCAATGTAGATTGTGGTAAAAGAGCACAAGAAGTTATATTAAAAAAAGTAATGAAATAAATAGATAAACTACCTAAAGGATGCTTTAGGTAGTTTTTTATTTGGTATCAAAAATAGTAAAGTTGGTATATACTAAGAAAAGCTTATAATTTATATAGAAGAGAAATAATTATTAATAGAATAGGAAAGATAAAAGATGGCAAAACTAAAGCAAATATATGTATGTACAAGTTGTGGACAAGTTTATTCAAAATGGCAAGGAAAATGTGATGGATGTAAGGAGTGGAATACAATTATTGAACAAGCCCCAGAACCTGTAAGGAAAGTTGGCGGTTCACGTGTGGTAAAAGGGAGTGTAGCTACCAAAAGGCTTATTGATGTTTCAGGGAGTACATCAGAGCGCATTATTACCAATATTAGTGAGTTTAATCGTGTAATGGGTGGTGGGATTGTAAAAGATTCTATGACAATCATTACAGCAAGGCCAGGTGCAGGAAAGTCTACATTATTATTACAAGTGGCACAAGATATAGCTAGCCAAGGACTTAATGTATTGTATGCTTCAGGAGAAGAAAGTGAAGGGCAGATTAAAAATCGTGCCGAACGTATACTAGATGAAGTGCATCCTAATATTTGGATTCACTCTGATATCAGTATGAATAATGTATTAGCTGTTATTGAAGAAGTAGACGCAGACCTAATTATAGTAGATAGTATTCAAACCTTTATTATGGAAGAGCATAGTTCGAGACCAGGTAGTCCTGTACAAACAATGGAATGTGCTAATGCTTTATTGCATGTTGCTAAAGGTAGTAAAAAGCCAAGAGCTGTTATTGTAGTAGGACAAATGACTAAGGATGATGAAATTGCAGGGGTAAGAGCTTTAGAACACTTAGTAGACGCAGTGCTTATTATAGAAGGTGAAAGTGGAGAAGAACTTAGAGGGATTATTGCCTCTAAAAATCGTTTTGGCTCTACAGGAGAAGCAGCATTCTTTGCAATGACAGAAAGAGGAATGGAACCAATCGAAAACCCTTCAGAATATTTTATGACAGCCAGAGAAGAAGATGATAAAGTATCTGGATGTGCCTTAACTGTTGTGAGAGAAGGAACTAGACCTATTATTGTAGAAGTAGAAAGTTTGGTAAGTACTTCATTTACGCCATATCCATCACGTATTAGTGAAAATATTAAACGTGAGCAACTGAATACACTTATTTCTATATTAGAACAACGTGGAAAGATTCAATTATATGATAAAAATGTAGTAGTAAAAACTACAGGGGGACTTAAGTTAAAGGAACAAGCAGCTAACTTAGCCATTATTATGAGTGTGGTATCTTCTGAAAAAGGCAAGAGTATTCCTAATAGCACACTGTTTATAGCGGATATTGGACTTACTGGAGAATTGAAAAGAGTGCCAACTTTAGAGGCTAGACTTCGTGAAGCAGATCGCATGGGATATCAGAAAGCTTATGTAGCAAGAAAGTCAATTCAACGTGATTTGAAATTAAAAAATCTACAAATTATAGAAAAAAATACTTTAAGTGAAGTTATTTGGAGTGTGTTCGAGGAAGACAAAAATATTCCCTTCTAGAAAAAATTCTAATAATTAATGAATAAAATAAAAGGCTATTGAAATATAAAGAGGTATTTCAATAGCCTTTTATTTTATAGACTATATATAAGGAAGTAACTAGATACCTTCTTTATATATAGCCTCCAAATTAGTCTTCAATAGTGATTGCATTAACAGGACAGTAGTCTGCAACTTCAGTAGCAGTTTCTAACATAGTCTCAATAATTGTATCAGTAGTGCCTTGAGCAAGACCATTTTCATTTATACAAAATACATCTTCGCACATAGAAACGCAAAGTCCACATCCGATACAAGTATTTTGGTTTACAATAACTTTCATAGTAATAACTCTCCGATTTTATCTTGGGATTAAGTTGAGTAAATATTTTGTAAAAATGTTTCTTTATAAAAGACAAAAATACAACTGGAAAATACAAGTAAATTATTTACTCACTTAATGTTAACCATAACACAATATAAGCTATTTTGCTATAAAGATAAGTGTACATAAAACGGTAAGAAGGGTCCTTGTAGAAAGTATAAAAGTGAAAAATATGCAGGAAGGGGCTGTGTAAATTGCGAATGTCAGTATAGGTTAGATAATTGTAGAACAAGTTTTAGAAAAGTAAAATGCTGTGCAGGTTATGATAATCAATGGATATAGTGGTTGGTGGTGGGGGAAAGAAAGAAGTTACCATAATTTTTTTGTAAAACAAATGTTGCAAAATGAAAAAGTTGTTGTTATAATGGGAAACAGTTAAAAGAGTTAACATAATAAGTTGCTGTTTATATACGAAACATAAAATGAGTGATATAAAAGCTCTATAAATACTTATGTTAGAATAAAAGAGGAGGAATGTTATGAAAGGCAAAGATAAAAGTAAACAATCTTTGATTGAAAGAATCGGTAAAAAGATTCCAGATCCTGTTATTATCTTTATGGGATTATATGTGATTACAATGCTTATCACTTTAGCGTTAGGTGGCAAAGAATTCAGCACATTAGCGGCTGATGGTAGTACAATTAGTTACCAAATTAAAAACATGTTTAGTGCAGAGAACATCAGATGGATCTTTGACAATGCACTTACAACTAACTGGTTACAATACGGAGGAGGGGTTCTTGGAACAATTCTCGTAGTTATGTTAGGTGTAGGGCTTGCTGAAGAATCAGGTCTTCTCTCAACACTTATTAAAAAAGTAGGACTTAAAGTATCAGATAAATTTTTACCATACGTACTTGTATTCTTAGGGATTATGAGTAGTATTGCAACAGATGCTGGTTACGTTATTCTTATCCCACTTGCAGGTCTTTTATATGCAGGGCTTAAGAAAAATCCATTAATCGGTATGGCAGCAGCTTTTGCTGGGGTATCTGCTGGTTTCAGTGCAAACTTACTTCCAGCTACACCAGTAGACGTTATCCTTGGTACAAATGCTAAAGCGTTTGCTGAAGCACAAGGTATACCATTTGTTAATGCAGCAGGAAATGCACTTAATGCATCAACAATGCATTACTATTTCGTAGCAATATCAACTTTCATCTTAACACTTGTAGGTGGATTTGTTACAAGTAGAATTATTAAACCAAAACTTGAAAAACAAGAATATGTTATTCCAGCTGATATGAATCTTGATGATTTTACAGTTAAACCAGAAGAGAATAAAGCTCTTGCTTGGGCTGGACTTGGTCTTTTAGTTGCTATCGCTATCGTAGCAGTACTTGGTATGGGACCTCTTGCTTCATTCGTAACTGAAGAAGGTAAAAAAGTAACACCATTCCTTGACAACATTATCTTAATTATTACATTCTTATTCTTTGTACCAGGTTTATTCTATGGTGTAAAAGTTGGTATGTTCAAAAAAGCAGATGACGTTGTTAGAGCTATGTCTAAATCTATGAGTTCAATGGGTGCTGTAATCGTACTTACATTCTTCTCATACAACTTCTTAGCACTTTTAAGCCAATCACAACTTGGAACATATATTACTTACTTAGGTGCAACAGCACTTCAAAACATGGGACTTTCAAATTACCCAATCTTACTTATCATTGGCTTCATCATTGTAACAGCGATTATCAACTTATTCGTTGGTGGTATGACATCTAAATGGATGTTACTTGGGCCAATCTTCGTACCAATGTTATACCAAGTAAATAATCATATGACACCAGATATCGTAGCAGCTGCATATAGAGTAGCTGACTCATCAACTAATATTATTACACCGCTTATGCCATACGCTGGTTTAATATTAGTATTCATGAGAAAATACAAACCAGAGTATTCAGTGGGTGACTTAGTAAGCTTAATGTTCCCTTACTCAATTGCATTCTTAGTTATCTGGTCAACAGCATTAATCGGATTCTTTACATTTGGACTTCCATTAGGATTCTAAATGACAAAAAAGAGGTGGCGCAAAATTATTTGCCCATCTCTTTTTTTGTTTTTCTTTGATATAAATTATAAAAGTAACCACCTAAATTAAGTTTAAATGACTTATTAGGTGGTTACTTGGCCGCGTTGATATATTTCGTGATTAATAAAATTATCTTTTAAATCTATCCAAAATTGCTCTTTAAACACAGGTGGATAAATTGGAATATGAGAGGCTTTTAGATCAGCTTCTGAAATGAAACGGCAATCTATAATAAATTGTTCCTCCACTTCAGGATCCATACCAGGTTTTAAGTTTTCAATATCATCTACTTGAGTTAGAAAGAAAAGACCTAAATGATGTGTGTTGATTTTATAATCTACATATTCGCTGACATAGATTAGACGTATAGGGCGACAGTGGACATTACATTCTTCTTCAACTTCACGAACAATTGTATCAATGACACTTTCTTCGCCTTCCATACCTCCTCCAGGGAGTGTCCACCATTCAAAATGAGTTACAGGATCTTTTTGGCGTAAAACAAGCAATTCGTTTTTTTCATTCAGAATGACTGCAGCAGCTCTTGGTCGTAGATTCATATATACCTCCTAGTATTTTTCTTATGTAATATGCAATTATTATACCACAATATTAGTGAGTATATTATGTGAAAGGGTGGATTTCTATCCATTATAATAGGAGGATTCATTAACGTAATGAGTATTTCCCTAATAGAGAAGTACGATATTTTTCATCTTCTAATACTTTATCAAGAGGAATGTTGAATGTATTTGCAATAGCACCTAGATAAAATAGGACACGTCCCATTTCTTTTGAAATAAGTTCTTCACAAGATGGACATAAAGTACCGTTAACATGTGAACTAAGTAAAGTTCGAAGTTCATCTAAAGAAACTTCATCATTAATAAAATATGGTTGCTTTGAGGCGTTAATTGTGATACAACCACAAGTTGTCGAAGCCTTAGAAATGTTACGGCATAAATGGGTGCAAGCATCTTGAAGTTTTGTTGTTTGGTCGAGAATACTCTTATTGCGGATAAGAACTGTACTTATAAAATCTTGGAAATCCTGTAGTTCACTATTATTATTATTTGGCATTGCAATCTCCTTTCTTGTATTAAAATATCTTCTATTATAGGATATTTTTGGGGTTTTATATATTATAACATATTAGAATAATGTGATAAATATAAAAAATTACTATTGATGTAAATAAAAATATAGAAATAATGGAATAATAAATTATATTTAGTGGCATATATGTGAACTTAGATATGTACAAAATTGATGGGATTTGATATAATAAACAATGTTTGTTCTTAGAATTAAACATGGATTAAAAAATGAAGGGGTACTAAAATGAAACTACACTTTGATTACAAAGGCACCAAAATAACTTATGAGCTAACCTATAAAAAAACTAGAGCAATCTCCATTAATATTGATGCTGATGGAAAAGTTAGTGTAATGGCTCCAATTGGAACACCAGTATTTGCTGTAATGGATAAAGTAAAAGGACATGCTCCTTGGATTGCTAGTGAACTTACAAAAAATGCAGTAGAAATCCAAAAAGTTGAAGAAGTTAAATTACTTGATCAGTACACTTACTTAGGTAAAAATTATGGTTTAGAGATTGTTGAAGTAGCAGATGCACCTATTAAAGTAAAAATGGCAAGAGGTAAATTTGTTGTAGAGACAAATACAGATAATATAGCTGAAATTAGAAATGCTATTATTGAATGGTATAAAGAAAAAGTTGAAGCTAAAATTAAAGAAAGACTAACAATACCATCTTTTGGCAAGCAATTAGG
>OOCW01002173.1_pt1 | contig 11593 bp, 13 predicted proteins | sample 1671201 | NCBI WGS metagenome assembly OOCW01 (sample SAMN06348132, study PRJEB24527) | human gut metagenome | biome: human gut; feature: ankylosing spondylitis patient; material: feces | host: Homo sapiens | place: China | collected 2015-10
AGATAATCTTATTATACAATTCTATTTTTATAATAAATTCCCTCTAAAATTTTTTATTTTTCGTTTTACAATTTTCCTTAATTTTTTTATCGTATTTATTAATTTGAATTTAATTTTATTACTAATTTTTATATTATTTTTTATTTTCTTTTTCTTTAAAAACAAACTCGAATTTTCAAAAAAATAAAGGAAATTAGATATCACCATACCTATCTATTTCCTTTTACTATGTTCAAAATACACTAAAATATATTCCTATTTTTATTATTCCATAATTTATATAATATAAAACAAAATTAGCTAAATCAAAATTCTTAGAGATATTTTACACTCTAGATGTTATGATATTATTATGATATGAATGATGTTGCTGATGGTCTTGATTCATATTTAAAATAAATCAAAAGGAGGATTATATGCATAAGATTTTAATTATTGAAGACGATGAAATAATATCAAAATCAATTGAAAAAGAACTTTCTAATTGGGGATTTATATCAAAATGTATTACAGATTTTCAAAATATTATTCCTCAATTTGTGGAATTTGATCCTCAATTAATACTATTAGATATTACACTTCCCTTTTTTAATGGGTATCATTGGTGTAGTGAAATTAGGAAATTATCTAAGGTCCCTATTGTATTTATTTCATCTGCTTCAGACAATATGAATATAGTTATGGCTATGAATATGGGTGGAGATGATTTTATTTCAAAACCATTTGATTTACATGTTCTAATCGCCAAAATTCAAGCTATATTAAGACGTACTTATGACTTTTCAACAAGTTCTAATTTATTAGAACATAGGGGTGCTATCTTAAATATAAATGATAACTCAATCTCGTATAATGGAGAGAAAGTCGAGCTTACAAAAAATGAATATAAGATACTTCAAACTTTATTAGAAAATAAAAATAAAACTGTAAGCAGAGATAATTTAATGATTAAACTATGGGAAACTGATAATTATGTTGAAGAAAATACTTTAAACGTAAATGTTACAAGACTTCGTAAAAAGCTAGAATCCATAGGTCTTAACAATTTTATAAAGACTAAAAAAGGCCTTGGATATATTGTAGAATAAGGAGACTAGATATGGATAATAAATCACAATTTTTAAGTGTAGTTTGTGCTTATATAAAGCAATACATCAAGGTACTACTCCTTTTTATAGTATTTGCATTCGTCTTCTGTATAGTATTTTCTTTGTATAATTTAGAAACCGAAGCTATTTATTATTCTATAATACTATGTGCTTTTATAGGATTAATTTATATATGTATTAATTTTATAAATTACTATAAAAAACATATTCAACTATATAAATTACAAAACGAGATTTCTATATCATTGGAAAATCTTCTATCGCCTAAAACTTTAATGGAAGAAGATTACACTAATTTAATTTTAACTCTAAACAAGGAATATAAAACTTATATTTCTAAGTCTGATATAGCTAAAAGTGACATGATAGACTACTATACTATGTGGGTTCATCAAATTAAAACACCTATATCAGCAATGAAGTTATTAATCCAAACTTCAGAAAGTGAAATTTCAAGCGATCTTTCATCTGAATTATTTAAAATAGAACAATACGTAGAAATGGTGCTTTCTTATATAAGATTAGGTAGTAATGAAAATGACTTTGTTATAAAGGAATATGATTTAGATAATATCGTAAGGCAAGCTATTAGAAAATATGCTCCACTTTTTATTAGAAAAAAAATCAATTTAGATTTTCAACCTACAACTTATAAGGTATTAACTGATGAAAAATGGCTAGTATTTGTAATTGAACAACTTCTTTCTAATGCTATAAAATATACAAATAAGGGTAAAATATCGATTTATCCTTTGGAAAATAAAAAACTAGTAATCGAAGATACGGGAATAGGTATTTCCAAAGAAGATATACCTAGAATTTTTGATAAAGGATTTACTGGATATAATGGGCGAACTGATAAAAAGGCCACTGGCCTTGGTCTTTATCTTTGTAAAAATATACTTGATAAATTATCACATAAAATATCTATTGAATCAGAAGTCGGTGTAAAAACTAAGGTAATTCTCGATTTATCAATGCTCAATGTGAATATAGAATAAGTCTCCATAAAATTTATGATAATAATTATGAGTGTTCATTAAAAATTGCTAAAACATATATCTTACATTCTAAAATTACAGGAATGTAAGTTTTGAGTGGGAAATGTAAGCCAAACAAATGGTGTCGTATTTCCCTCTTTTGTTATAATTAACTCATAAATAAGAAATTAATAGATTTTAAATAAAATGGAGGTCATTCAAATGGCAATTTTGCAAGTAAAAAATTTAAAGAAAGTATACACAACACGATTTGGTTCAAATCATGTTCAAGCTTTATCAGATGTATCCTTTTCTGTTGAAGAAGGAGAATATGTCGCTATAATGGGTGAATCTGGTTCTGGGAAAACTACCCTACTTAATATATTAGCTTCACTAGACAAACCAACTAGCGGTGAAGTTTTATTAAATGGAAAAAATATAGTATCTATAAAAGAAAAAGAAATCTCAGCATTCCGTAGAAATAATTTAGGATTTGTATTCCAAGATTTCAACTTATTAGATACATTCACATTAAAAGATAATATTTTTCTACCATTAGTTTTATCAGGTAAAAAATACAATGAAATGAATTCACTTTTACAACCACTCGCAACTAAATTAGGAATAAGTTCTTTATTAGAAAAATACCCTTACGAAGTTTCTGGTGGTCAAAAACAAAGAGCTGCAGTAGCAAGAGCACTTATAACTAAACCTCAACTTATTTTAGCAGATGAACCAACAGGCGCTCTAGACTCTCATTCTTCTGATGAATTATTACAATTATTCGAAGATATAAACAAACAAGGTCAAACAATATTAATGGTAACTCACAGTACAAAAGCTGCTAGCAGTGCAAAAAGAGTTTTATTTATAAAAGACGGCAGAGTGTTCCATCAACTTTATAGAGGTTCTTCAACAAAACAAGAAATGTATCAAAAAATTTCAGATACATTAACTATGATTGCTACAGGTGGTGTTAAAAGTGAATAGATTTTTTTATTTTAAATTAGCAATTACAAATATAAAAAAGAATGCAAAAACATATGTCCCATATATAATTACATCAATATTAACTATCTGTATGTTTTACATCATTTGCTCTTTATCAAAAAATCCAGATTTGACTAAGGCAACTGGAACAGGAACAATGTCTGAAGTCTTATTTTTAGGTACAATTGTATGTGGAATATTCTCTGTAATATTCTTATTTTACACAAATAGTTTCCTTATGAAACGTAGAAAAAAAGAATTTGGGCTTTATAATATTTTAGGTATGGAAAAGAAACACATATCTAAAGTTGTATTATGTGAAACACTTATTATAAGCGTAATTAGTTTAGTTTTCGGTCTTTTAATTGGAATTTTATTTGATAAATTAATGCTTTTAATATTATTATCAATGTTTTCAGTAAAAATTCCTTTAGGATTTTATATATCTTCTGCTTCACTTGGCACTACTTTTGTATTATTCGCTGGAATATTTGTATTAATATTCTTAAATAGTATTAGACAAATCCACTTGGCTAAACCAATAGAATTATTACAAGGGAGCTCTGTAGGTGAAAAAGAACCAAAAGCAAAATGGTTTATTGCTTTACTTGGCTTTATATGCTTAGGCACAGGATATTATATAGCAGTTACAACTACTAATCCTATAGCTGCTTTAATGTTATTCTTTGTTGCAGTAATTTTAGTAATTATAGGTACTTACCTTGTATTTACAGCTGGAAGTATTGTTTTATTAAAAGCAATGCGTAAAAATAAAAACTACTACTATAAAACTAAAAACTTTATATCAATCTCAGGAATGATATATCGTATGAAACAAAATGCTGTTGGTCTTGCTAATATATGTGTATTATCAACTATGGTATTAGTAATGCTTTCATCTACATTCTCTTTATGGTTTGGAATGAATGATATTGTTGGCAATTATTATCCAAGAGAATTCCAATTTACTCCTTCTGAGTATTCAGATAAGGATATAAAAAATTTAAAAGCTTGGATAAACAATACACTTGATGATTTTGATCAAAAACCAACTAATACCATTGAATATACTACTTTAAATTTTGCTTGTATCGGTAAAGGGGATACTTTTATAGTTGATAAAGCCAATTCAACATATTCAAATATGGTAAATGATATAAGTACATTATCATTTGTAACTTTAGATGATTATAATAAAATATATAATTCTAATGTTAAATTAAATGATGATGAAGTGCTTATTTGTTCTAGCCGTGAAAAATATACAAGTCCACAACTTAAAGTTTTTAATTATACATTTAAAGTAAAAAATACCTTTGATAATTTCCCTACTGATCAATATGTTGCTGCTAATGTTGCAAAAAATCATGTTGTTGTAGTTAAAAATATAGATATATTAAAAAATATAAATAAATTGCAACAAAAAGTATACGGCGATATGGCCTCAGATATAAAATATTTTTATTTCTTCAATGTAGATACAACTGCCGAAAATATATTAAAAATAAATGATAAATTTATAGATGAAATTCGCGCGATGGCCAACTATCCAAAAGATACAAATAAATACATTTATCAAGGTAAAATAGATTGTCGTGAAGAGTCTAGAAATAGCCTTATTGCCCTTAATGGTGGTCTTCTATTCATCGGTGTTTTCTTAGGTGTATTATTCATGATTGCTACAATTTTAATTATGTATTATAAACAAATTTCTGAAGGATATGATGATAAAGAACGTTTTGCAATAATGCAAAAGGTAGGAATAAGTCACAAGGAAATCAAGAAATCTATACACTCTCAAGTGCTTACAGTTTTCTTCTTACCACTTATTGTAGCAGGAATTCATATAGCTTTTGCATTCCCATTCATAACTAAAATATTAGCTATTTTAAACCTTACAAATACAAAATTATTTGTAATTTCTACTTGTGGTAGTTTTCTAATATTCGCCATATTCTATGGTATAGTTTATAGAATTACGGCTAGAAGTTATTATAAAATTGTAAGTTAAAATTGCAAACACTCTTTAAATTAATATATATTTATTCTTTATAGGCATACTAAAAAATTATAGTATGTCTATTTTTCATTACATAATTCCAATAAAAAAACTCCTAAATACCAACCTTTATTCAAGAGTTTTCTTTTATTCTAGCCATATTCTTTTTTAAATAATCTAAAAGGTCTACTACGCTTTCAGTATAGCAGTCTGCTCCAATTTTCTCCCTAAATGATTCACCTACTGATGCCCCTCCAATAAAAACATGAACACTTTGTCTTAATTTTCTATCTTCTAACATGTCCATCACCTTTTTCATTTCAGACATTGTAGTTGTGAGTAATGAAGACATCATCAGAATGTTGGCATTATAATTTTCAATAGCTTCTATAAATTTTTCTGCTGGAACATCTGTCCCAAGATCTATTATTTTTACATCTAATGTTTCTAAAAACATTTTTATGACATTCTTGCCCAAGTCATGTATATCTCCTTGAACAGTTCCCATGACTATAATAATGTCATAATCTTTTTCCTTCTCTTTTAAATAGGGCTCTATTACTTTATAACCAGATTTAAATGCCTGCATAGCCAGTAGTACTTCTGGTATCAAACATTCATTTTTTTCTTCTTTTTTTGCAATCAAGCTTAGTGCATCTATTAATATATTTTTTAATATGTATTTTGGATTATATCCCGATAAAAGAGATTTTTTTATATATTTTACAACCGAGTCATCATCACCATCAATCATAGATTGTCTGATTTTCTCACAATAATTCATATAAATTCCTCTCCTAAAATAACATATTTTTATTCTTATATTATTAATTTGACATATCGGATTGTTTTTCCTATAAAAAATAGTTTTTATTATAAAAATTCCATATAAAAAGGAGTTGAATAACATTCAACTCCAGATAGATTTATAGAATACCTAAATGCTCAATTAATATCTTACATCCTAATAATATAAGTATAACTCCTCCAGCAATTTCAGCCTTTGACTTATATTTTAATCCAAATACATTTCCTATTTTTACACCTATTGCTGAACAAGTAAATGTTACAACCCCTATAAAAGATATCGCTGGAATAATATTTACATTTAAAAACGCAAATGTAACACCCATTGCTAATGCATCTATGCTTGTTGCAACTGCAAGTAGAAACATTGTTTTAAATCCTAAAATTTCTTTTATTCCATTATCTTCTCTGCTTAATGCTACTTGGCCTGTTGGTGATATTGAACATGAATCCAATGAATATACACCTATTGTTCCTTCTTCTGGACCACGTTTTAAATTTCTAATTTCTACTTCTTCCTCTTCATCATCATCTGATAATGCTTCTTTAATCATATTTGCACCAATTAAAGCTAATAACACAAACGCTATCCAGTGATCAATACTTACGATATAACTTCTGAAATTTACACCAAGTAAGTAACCTATAAGTGGCATCAATGCCTGAAATGCTCCAAACCATAAACCAACTATACCTGCCGATTTTAAATTTATTTTTGGTAAAGCTAGCCCTTTACAAATTGATACAGCGAAGGCATCCATCGATAAACCTATTGCTAAAATAAAAAGTTCTAATAATCCCATTATCTCTTCCTCCTTTAAAATTAAAAAAGACCCATAGACAATAAAGTATTTAAATATAAATACCTTATTATCCATGAGTCTCGTTTTTTAATGTAATACCGGATTTTGCAATCATTATGTCGACATTACAACGGCTTAGCCGCAAACTACTCCCTCATAGGAGTTATTTAGTTTTAATCCGTTTAATTATTTAGAACTTCTATATTGTAAATTATTTCAATCCTAGTTGTCAATTATTTATATATAATATTAACAAAAAATAAATATTATTCCTATTTTATATTAGATTCTTTAAGATTTTATAAATACATATGTATTTTCATTAGATTTTTCTTGGCTATACTTATATTCTAATTTATCAAATCTTTTTAATCCTTCTAAATCACAAATCTTATTTTGTGCTAAATATCTGACCATCTCTCCTCTTGCCATTTTAGCTAGAGTACCCCTTTCAATTACCTTGTCTCCTTTTATTTCACCAAATACACATGTTATAAATTTTGTCCCTGGTGAGTTTTTTAGATATTTTTCTACGCATTTACTATATTCTTTAGATGCTAAATTTATTATTAAATTAGTTTCCTCAAATAAACTATTTGCTATTTTATCAGCCCAATATTCATATAAATCTTTGTTTTTATAATTTATAAATTTTGACTGCATTTCAAGTCTATATGGAACTACTCCATCTAAAGGTTTTAGAATGCCATAAAATCCCGATAAAATCCTCAGATTATCTTGTAGGTATTCAAGCGCATCTCGGCTAAGCACTCTTGCTCCCATATATTGATATTGAATACCTTAATATGAAAATAATGCTGGCGTCAATCTATAATTTAAATCCATATTAACAACCCTATCATAATTTAATTGGGCTAATTTATCACTACATTTCCAAATAGTTTTACATTCATCATATGATAAATTTTTCATATAATTCATTATTTCTTCTGCTTGTTCAAAAAATACTGGTTTGCTTCTATATTCAAAAATATCATCATCAATATTCATCTTCTTCGCTGGTGAAATTATAATTTTCATAACACTACCTCTTTCTGTCGTTTGCTACCTATGTCTTATAAAAACAAAACGGTAGTCATCTAACTACCGTTTTATTGCGATTAAAATATATTAATTCCAATCATCATCGTCACTTACATCTATCATATTTTCTCTAGTAGAAACTCTTCTCGCTATTCGCTCTCTTTCAACACTTTGAGATAAAATTTCCTTAACTTCTTCGCCATCTTTTATATTTATAATATCAAAATTTCCTAATGTTTTATCGCTAGAATTACAATGTATTGTACTTAGTCCAAAAACTCTCTGCATTAAAGTTCTGCTTAAAGAAACATCAGTTATTCTATATAATCTAACTTCATCTTCTCTCTGAGTTAAAAAACCTGTATTTACAAAAAGACGATTAGTTGTTAAACGATACTTCGTAAAACTAAGTGGTAAACCAAAGAAAACCACTCTTTTACAATCTGACCATAATTCTTTTTCCATGATTTTTCCCCTTTCTGTTTAAACCTAGCTATATTTTATTTATAAAGTTGCAAATATATTACTACTTAATTAAAGCAAATGTATTTTTGAATCTTGTTCTGTTATTTCTCTTATCGGTTTACATGGAACTCCATAAGCCAAGTAATTTGCTGGTATATCCTTTGTTACCACACTTCCAGCACCAATTACTGCATTATCGCCAATAGTAACACCACCTAAAATTACTACATTTGCTGCAACCCATACATTATTTCCAATATGTATTTCATCAGCATATTCAGACATTGATACATGTCCATCTGGGTATTTCATTGCAACTCTCTCATGTGCAATTAGTGGATGGTTTGTAGCCATTAATGATACATTTGGTCCAAACATGACATTATCTCCGATATAAATTCTTGCATCATCCATAACAGTTAAATTAAAATTTGAGAAAAAATTTTCACCTATAAATGTATGCGAACCATAATTAAATTGTATAGGACCTTGGAAATAATATTTCTCACCTATATTGCCTATAAACTCTTTAATTATTGATAATCTATCCTCATCATATTCATCTATAGTGTTAAATTTTTGACAAAGAGTATGGGCTTTATGCTTTATATCTCTTAGTTCTTTTGTTCTTGCATCAAATAACTTTCCTGCAAATATTTTTTCCTCTTCTCTCATAATACACTCCCTAAATTAAACATATTTTTATCACTTTATATCTATATTGTACATTACTTAGTTGCATATTTTATGAACTCAGCAATTATTAAATTATTTTCTTTGCTATTTTTCCATAAAAATTCTGGATGCCATTGAACCGCCATAACAAATTTCTTATTTGGCATACTTATTGCTTCTATTAAACCGTCTTCCGAAATTGCATTTGCAACTAAACTTGGTGCTAAATCTTTTATAGCTTGGTGATGATAACTATTTACTGATAATTTATCTACCTCTATTATTTTATATAGTGGTGTGCTTTTTAATATATCCACACTATGTATTCCCCTGTTGTATGGTTTTATCATTGTATGTTTAATTTCTGATGAATGTTCTGTGGGTAAGTCTTGATATAATGTTCCTCCTAACAAAGCATTAAATAGTTGAATTCCTCGACAAATACCTAAAATAGGCTTATCGTCTTTAATAGCTTTTTTAAATAAATATGATTCCATTTCATCCCTTTTATCACATTGAACTCCACAAACTTCTTTCTTTTCTTGGTTATAAAGTTTAGGATTTATATCATGTCCACCTGTAAATAAAATTCCATCAACCATATCGTAACATCTATCTAGATTTGTTTTATCTGTTGATAAAGGAAACATAATCGGAATAGCATTATTATCTTCTAAAACATTCATATAATCTGGTAACATCCATATACTTTCTTTTTCATCGTCCCAAAGAGGAATAACTCCTATAATTGGCTTCATAGTATCATCTCCCTTGAATGGTATAATATATTATATCTTATTCTTACAATAAATTATACAATAATTGCACTGGTGTATAGATTAAAAAAAATAATATATATATTTTTATGTTAATATATATTATTTTCTTTTACTTAGGCAAAAAAAATGCATAACATTTTTTTGTTATGCTTAGGTCATAGCTTTGGGAATTCGTTTGCAGATAATCAAACTTTCCCATATATTTCTTATTATATTATACATTTTTATACTTTATTTGTATAGTATTTAAACAAATAAATCCGATTGTTTTTTATCTTTCGACAAATTTTTATGTTTAGTTATCAATCTATACTATATAACCTTTCAAAATATAGATTGATAACTATTAATGTAATTTATATTCTTTCAATTAATATAATCATATCACCAATGAAAATGCTTAACTCGCTAATTCTTTCTGTTCTTCTATTACTATTTCCTTATTTAATTTTCTAAAGAATGAAATTGTTAATACAAAAATCACAGCAATTGCAACTAAATCTGAAATCGGTGCTGCATATAAAATTCCATTAATTCCTGTTCCAGATTCTGACCCTTCTAAAATAGCAGGAAGTATTATTGCCAGTGGTGTAAAACAAATAATATCACGTATAACAGATGCCATAACTGCATATTTAGATTTCCCAATAGATTGGAAGAATACTGCTGTCATCTTAACCAGACAAGTAACCGTCATAAGCGACAGATAAATTCTAAATGTTTTTACTGCAAATTCTTGATATAGTCCGTTTCCTGAACCAAAAATTCCAACCACTACTTTCGGCCATAATTGGAAAATAATCGTTGCAGTTATACCAGTAATTAAAGTGGCACGAAGAACTATTTTGTATGCTTCACGTACACGATCCATCCTTTTTGCTCCATAATTATATCCAAAAATCGGTTGTCCTCCAAGAACAATCCCAGTTACAATATTTAAAACAATTGTATATACTTTTGTTTGAATACTAAATACAGAAATCGGAATATCTGGACCATATTTTGATAATGCCCCATAACGTGCAAGCGTCATATTACTAACTAATGTTACTGCCACAATTGAAATCTGTGTTATAAAAGTTGCTGCTCCTAGATTAATCATTTTAGATAAAATCGTTATATTAGGTATAAAACTACTTTTCTTTAATTTAAAACTTTTTGGCTTAAAGAAATAAACTGCACACATTGCAAAAGATACTACTTGACCAATAGCAGTAGCCCATGCTGCACCTGCAATTCCCCATTTAAGTAAAAAAATGAAAATTGGGTCTAAAATGATATTTATAATAGCTCCCATCACCATTGCTTTCATGGCAAATGCAGGACTTCCATCCGCACGAATCATACTATTCATTACATTTAATAATAAATAAAACGGGAAAAATGCTGCCACAATACGGAAATAAGTCACTGAAAGTCCTAAAGTTTGGTCTGATGCACCAAAAAGATTCATAAGCGGTACTGCTGCAATCTCACAGATAAGCATAAGTACAATACTAATTAGTAATGTAACAGTTATTCCTGTTCCAACAGATTTGTGTGCACTATCCGTATCTTTTCTTCCTGCACATATACTTAGATAAGATGCTGCACCATCTCCAACGCACCACGCAAAAGCATTTGCAATGCAGATTACTGGGAATGAAACTCCCGTAGCTGCATTTCCTAAATAGCCAAGTGTACTATTTCCGATAAAAATTTGATCGACTATATTGTAAAATGCACTAATTAAAAGTCCCATTATACATGGAACAGAGAATTTTAATAAAAGTTTCGAAATTTTTTCTTCTTCTAAAATTTTGTTTTCATTTACCAATTTTATAATTCCTCCTATCTTTATATTTTCAAAAAATAAAAAACTACCGTAATAGTTTTGCCGTTTTTTTCAAAAACTTATAGCAAAACTATTACGGTAGTTTGTAGAAACATTCATCCAATTATG
>OOCW01002178.1_pt1 | contig 11588 bp, 10 predicted proteins | sample 1671201 | NCBI WGS metagenome assembly OOCW01 (sample SAMN06348132, study PRJEB24527) | human gut metagenome | biome: human gut; feature: ankylosing spondylitis patient; material: feces | host: Homo sapiens | place: China | collected 2015-10
GGAAGATCAGGAACGTTCTGAAGCCTGGTGGCCGCAGTTACACTCCTTTGCTGTAGGTCTGCCGGGTTCACCGGATCTGAAAGCAGCCCAGGAAGTGGCAAACCATCTGGGCACGGTGCATCACGAAATTCACTTCACTGTACAGGAAGGTCTGGATGCCATCCGCGACGTGATTTACCACATCGAAACCTATGATGTGACCACTATTCGCGCTTCAACACCGATGTATTTAATGTCGCGTAAGATCAAGGCGATGGGCATTAAAATGGTGCTGTCCGGTGAAGGTTCTGATGAAGTGTTTGGCGGTTATCTTTACTTCCACAAAGCGCCGAACGCTAAAGAACTGCATGAAGAGACGGTGCGTAAACTGCTGGCCCTGCATATGTATGACTGCGCGCGCGCCAACAAAGCGATGTCCGCCTGGGGCGTGGAAGCGCGCGTTCCGTTCCTCGACAAAAAATTCCTTGATGTGGCGATGCGTATTAACCCACAGGATAAAATGTGCGGTAACGGCAAAATGGAAAAACACATCCTGCGTGAATGTTTTGAGTCATACCTGCCCGCAAGCGTGGCCTGGCGGCAGAAAGAGCAGTTCTCCGATGGCGTCGGTTACAGTTGGATCGACACCCTGAAAGAAGTGGCGGCGCAGCAGGTTTCTGATCAACAGCTGGAAACTGCCCGCTTCCGCTTCCCGTACAACACGCCAACCTCTAAAGAAGCGTACTTGTATCGGGAGATCTTTGAAGAACTGTTCCCGCTTCCGAGCGCCGCTGAGTGCGTACCGGGCGGTCCTTCCGTCGCGTGTTCTTCCGCTAAAGCGATCGAATGGGATGAAGCGTTCAAGAAAATGGACGATCCGTCTGGTCGCGCGGTTGGTGTTCACCAGTCGGCGTATAAGTAAGAAATGCGAAACAGCCCCGGTGAAATCCGGGGCTGTTTCAGTTATTGAGGTGCTTGTTGATTCTGATATGCAGTAAGGAAATGTTCCGGGTTTGCCACATCACTGTTTGACAACTCATCACTGTAGGCCAGTATTTCATAGATTAATTTCCCACCACTATTGTTGAATTCCGAATTTCATCCTGTATGACAAAAGAATGGCTGTAGGGTGGGGAAAAAACACAAAGTAAACAATAATTGACGAATATAGCGCCACGCTGTTCGCAACCTAACCAAACAGTCACTTTCGAGCAATTTTCCTTGAAAAAGAGGTTGACGCTGCAAGGCTCTATACGCATAATGCGCCCCGCAACGCCGATAAGGTATCGCGAAAAAAAAGATGGCTACGTAGCTCAGTTGGTTAGAGCACATCACTCATAATGATGGGGTCACAGGTTCGAATCCCGTCGTAGCCACCAAATTCTGAATGTGTCGAATATGTTCGGCAAATTCAAAAACCAATTTGTTGGGGTATCGCCAAGCGGTAAGGCACCGGATTCTGATTCCGGCATTCCGAGGTTCGAATCCTCGTACCCCAGCCACATTAAAAAAGCTCGCTTCGGCGAGCTTTTTGCTTTTCTGCGTTCATTCAATGTCGAATGCGATGTTGACACGTCTTATCCTTCAATGTCGGATGCGACGCTGCCGCGTCTTATCCGACCTACGGTTGGCACGCATCCGGCAATGTTGTAAGGCTACAACCCTAACGCATATTTCAGCGCCTGACGTTTCAACATGCCAGCACGCTCCGCCGCCATCAAACCAAGATTACGCACAAAACGCAGTGGTGGCAGATTATTGCTGAATCCGGCATAGAACAGATCCATACCGCTCTGCATAATGAAGTTATCCGCCATGCGCCGCATCTGGTAACGCTTGAGGATCGGATAACTGGCCCACGCTTCGCCATAGCTGCGAGCGTTGACCAGAACGTCAATCAGGGCATCGACATCACGATAACCAAGATTCACCCCCTGCCCCGCCAGCGGATGGATGGTATGCGCGGCATCGCCCACCAGCGCAAGCCCCGGCTGCACATACTGCAACGCATGGCGGCGCGTCAGCGGAAAAGCGCCAGCGGCAAGCGGTGTTACATACCCAAGACGCGACGGGAAATGCTTCGCGATTTCCGCCTGTAACTGCGCCATATTCATATTCTGCAACTGGCGAATGCGTGCCGGAGAGTCATACCACACCAGCGATGCCCAGTTATCAAACAACGGCAGAAACGCACGAGGTCCATCCGGGGTAAATTGCTGCCAGGTGCTGTCGCCGGGATCGTTCTCACACTGTACGCTAATTAACATACACGACTGTGCATACTGCCAGGCATGAACGCCAATTCCCGCCATCTGCCGCACCTGCGAATTTGCGCCGTCGGCACCAATCACCAGCTTCGCGCGAATCACTTCACCGCCTTTCAGCTCCAGCTCCTGAAGATCATCATGGCGATGCAGCGCAATCAGCGAGCCTGGCACACGTAACGTTACTTTCGGATGCGCTTCCAGCGCCTGCCACAACGCCTGTTGCAGGACAGTGTTTTGTAGCCAAGCAACGGTAGCTTAAGTTCAGCGGCGTCAAACACGACATGCGCCGTTTCCCACTCCCACGTTTCCAGTCTGCGGTAAGGATGGCAACGCATAGCCTGTACTGCATCCCAGACCCCTAACCCTTTAAGCAATGATACCGAAGCCGCACTGATCGCCGAGATCCGCACGTCCGGTTGGCTATCAGCGACAAACGGCGCTGGTTCTGCGTGCTCGATCACCGTTACCGCAAATCCGTGCTGTGCCAGCCCCAGCGCCAGTGCGCCGCCGACCATTCCTCCGCCGACAATGGCAATTTCCGTTGGTTGATTTGTCATGGTCAATCATCCTGTTAGCAATATGCTTTAAGTTTACAGGATTTTTACCCCTAAGGGCTGATAACGCTCATACTGGTCACAACGGCAGCAAAGCATTACACTATGCGCCCTGCATTCCTGGCTACTATTTCGCAAGAGCAAGTCGATGACCAAAAAACTCCATATTAAAACCTGGGGCTGTCAGATGAACGAGTACGATTCATCGAAGATGGCCGATCTGCTGGATGCCACCCACGGCTATCAACTGACCGACGTGGCGGAAGAAGCGGATGTGCTGCTGCTGAACACCTGCTCAATCCGCGAGAAGGCTCAGGAAAAAGTCTTCCATCAGTTGGGTCGCTGGAAACTGTTAAAAGAGAAGAATCCAGACCTGATTATCGGCGTCGGCGGCTGCGTGGCATCGCAAGAAGGCGAGCACATTCGCCAGCGCGCCCACTATGTCGATATTATTTTTGGGCCGCAAACGCTGCACCGTCTGCCGGAGATGATCAACTCCGTGCGCGGCGACCGCAGCCCGGTTGTAGATATCAGCTTCCCGGAAATCGAGAAGTTTGACCGTCTGCCGGAACCGCGTGCCGAAGGGCCGACCGCGTTTGTCTCCATCATGGAAGGCTGCAATAAATATTGCACCTACTGCGTGGTGCCTTACACCCGTGGTGAAGAGGTAAGCCGTCCGTCCGACGATATTCTGTTTGAGATCGCCCAGCTTGCGGCTCAGGGCGTGCGTGAAGTCAACCTGCTCGGTCAGAACGTGAACGCCTGGCGTGGTGAAAACTACGACGGCACCACCGGATCGTTTGCCGATCTGCTGCGTCTGGTTGCTGCGATCGACGGGATCGATCGTATTCGCTTTACCACCAGCCATCCGATCGAATTCACCGACGATATCATCGAAGTGTATCGCGACACGCCGGAGCTGGTGAGCTTCCTGCATCTGCCGGTACAGAGCGGTTCCGATCGCATTCTGAACCTGATGGGACGTACCCATACAGCGCTGGAGTACAAAGCGATCATCCGTAAACTGCGTGCGGCGCGTCCGGATATTCAGATCAGTTCTGACTTCATCGTTGGCTTCCCTGGCGAAACCACCGAAGACTTCGAGAAAACGATGAAGCTGATTGCCGACGTCAATTTCGACATGAGCTACAGCTTTATCTTCTCTGCACGTCCGGGTACACCAGCCGCCGATATGGTTGATGATGTTCCGGAAGAAGAGAAGAAGCAGCGTCTGTATATTCTGCAAGAGCGCATTAATCAGCAAGCGATGGCATGGAGCCGCCGGATGCTCGGCACCACCCAGCGTATTCTGGTAGAAGGTACATCGCGTAAGAGCATCATGGAGCTTTCCGGGCGTACGGAAAATAACCGCGTGGTCAACTTCGAAGGCACGCCGGATATGATCGGTAAATTCGTCGATGTAGAAATTACCGACGTCTACCCGAACTCTCTGCGCGGTAAAGTGGTGCGTACTGAAGATGAAATGGGTCTGCGCGTGGCAGAAACACCGGAATCAGTGATTGCCCGTACCCGCAAAGAAAACGACCTTGGCGTGGGTTATTATCAGCCATAATTCTCAGGCCCGCCGTTCCGGTGGGCCTTGTTTTTTCTCTCTTTATCCCCATCTTTATCGCAATGCTTGCGCCTTTTTCCTGTGGCGTGAATAATTTCCTTATAGGCCGGTGAATGTTCAGCTTCCGGCGACATACAGATAAGAGGAACGGTTTGAACATAGACACTCGCGAAATCACCCTGGAGCCAGCAGACAATGCGCGTCTGTTGAGCCTGTGCGGCCCGTTTGATGACAACATCAAACAGCTCGAACGCCGTCTCGGCATCGAGATCAATCGCCGCGATAACCACTTTAAACTGACCGGCCGTCCGATTTGCGTCACCGCTGCGGCAGACATTCTGCGTAGCCTGTATGTCGATACTGCCCCGATGCGCGGTCAGATTCAGGATATCGAACCGGAACAGATCCACCTTGCGATTAAAGAAGCGCGGGTACTGGAGCAAAGCGCGGAGAGCGTGCCGGAGTACGGCAAAGCGGTCAATATCAAAACCAAACGCGGCGTAATTAAGCCGCGCACGCCAAACCAGGCGCAGTACATCGCCAATATTCTCGACCATGACATTACCTTCGGCGTTGGCCCGGCGGGTACGGGTAAAACCTACCTGGCAGTGGCTGCGGCAGTTGATGCCCTGGAGCGTCAGGAAATTCGCCGTATTCTGCTGACTCGTCCGGCGGTCGAAGCCGGTGAGAAACTGGGCTTCCTGCCTGGCGATTTAAGCCAGAAAGTAGACCCGTATCTGCGCCCGCTGTACGACGCGCTGTTTGAAATGCTGGGCTTTGAGAAAGTCGAGAAACTGATTGAGCGCAACGTTATTGAAGTCGCGCCGCTGGCCTATATGCGTGGTCGTACGCTGAACGACGCGTTTATCATTCTCGATGAGAGCCAGAACACCACCATCGAACAGATGAAGATGTTCCTGACCCGTATCGGTTTTAACTCAAAAGCGGTTATCACCGGCGACGTCACACAGATCGACCTGCCGCGTAATACCAAGTCAGGCTTGCGTCACGCCATCGAAGTGCTGGCTGACGTCGAAGAGATCAGCTTTAACTTCTTCCACAGCGAAGACGTGGTTCGTCACCCGGTGGTGGCGCGTATCGTTAACGCCTATGAAGCCTGGGAAGAAGCCGAACAAAAACGAAAAGCGGCGCTGGCAGCAGAACGCAAGCGCGAAGAACAGGAACAAAAATGAGTCAGGTGATCCTCGATTTACAACTGGCATGTGAAGATAATTCCGGGTTACCGGAAGAGAGCCAGTTTCAAACATGGCTGAATGCGGTGATCCCGCAGTTTCAGGAAGAGTCGGAAGTGACTATTCGCGTGGTCGATACCGCCGAAAGCCACAGTCTGAATCTGACCTATCGCGGTAAGGATAAGCCGACCAACGTGCTCTCCTTCCCGTTTGAAGTGCCGCCTGGAATGGAGATGTCGCTACTGGGCGATCTGGTTATCTGCCGTCAGGTGGTTGAGAAGGAAGCACAGGAGCAAGGCAAACCACTGGAGGCGCACTGGGCGCATATGGTGGTGCACGGCAGTCTGCATTTGTTAGGTTACGATCACATCGAAGATGACGAAGCAGAAGAAATGGAAGCCCTCGAAACAGAGATTATGCTTGCTCTGGGCTATGAGGATCCGTACATTGCCGAGAAAGAATAATTTGCCAGGCATTTGACTGGCAGATGTCCCCGCCGTTGGTGATTAACGACGGCGTTTTGATTAACTAACATGAGAACCCATACGACGCCATGAGCGACGACAATTCACACAGTAGTGACACGATAAGCAACAAGAAGGGATTTTTCTCCCTGTTACTCAGCCAACTTTTCCACGGTGAACCGAAAAACCGTGACGAACTGCTGGCGCTGATCCGTGATTCCGGGCAGAACGACCTTATCGACGAAGATACGCGCGATATGCTCGAAGGGGTGATGGACATCGCAGACCAACGCGTCCGCGACATCATGATCCCCCGCTCGCAGATGATTACCCTGAAACGCAACCAGACGCTGGACGAATGCCTTGATGTCATCATCGAGTCCGCCCACTCACGTTTCCCGGTGATTAGCGAAGACAAAGATCACATTGAAGGGATTCTGATGGCGAAAGACTTGCTGCCGTTTATGCGCAGCGATGCTGAAGCCTTCAGCATGGACAAAGTGTTACGTCAGGCAGTTGTCGTTCCTGAAAGTAAGCGCGTAGACCGGATGCTGAAAGAGTTTCGCTCTCAGCGTTACCACATGGCGATCGTTATTGACGAATTCGGTGGGGTTTCCGGTCTGGTGACCATTGAAGACATCCTGGAACTGATTGTTGGTGAGATTGAAGACGAGTATGACGAAGAAGATGATATCGACTTTCGTCAGCTGAGTCGCCATACCTGGACCGTGCGCGCACTGGCTTCCATTGAAGACTTCAACGAAGCGTTCGGCACCCACTTTAGCGATGAAGAGGTTGACACTATCGGTGGTCTGGTGATGCAGGCATTTGGGCATCTTCCGGCGCGTGGCGAAACCATCGACATCGACGGTTACCAGTTCAAAGTGGCGATGGCCGACAGTCGGCGTATTATTCAGGTTCATGTCAAAATCCCGGATGACTCACCCCAGCCGAAGCTGGATGAATAAAACCGAAACTGGATAGATAACTACATGGCTTTTGCCTCATTAATTGAACGCCAGCGCATTCGCCTGCTGCTGGCGTTATTATTCGGTGCCTGCGGAACGCTGGCCTTCTCTCCTTACGACGTCTGGCCTGCGGCGATTATTTCGCTGATGGGGCTTCAGGCGTTGACCTTTAACCGTCGTCCACTCCAGTCTGCCGCTATTGGCTTTTGCTGGGGATTTGGTCTCTTTGGCAGCGGTATTAACTGGGTCTATGTCAGCATCGCGACCTTTGGCGGGATGCCTGGCCCGGTTAACATCTTCCTGGTGGTGCTGCTGGCGGCGTATTTGTCGCTGTATACCGGACTGTTTGCTGGCGTGCTGTCGCGTCTGTGGCCGAAAACCACCTGGCTGCGCGTGGCGATTGCCGCCCCTGCTCTCTGGCAAGTGACCGAGTTTCTGCGCGGTTGGGTACTGACTGGCTTCCCGTGGTTACAGTTCGGCTATAGCCAGATTGATGGCCCGTTAAAAGGGCTGGCACCGATAATGGGCGTGGAAGCCATTAACTTCCTGCTGATGATGGTTAGCGGCCTGCTGGCACTGGCGTTGGTCAAACGCAACTGGCGTCCGCTGGCGGTGGCCGTCGTGCTGTTTGCCCTTCCCTTCCCGCTGCGTTACATCCAATGGTTTACCCCGCAACCGGAAAAAACTATTCAGGTTTCGATGGTTCAGGGCGATATTCCGCAATCGCTGAAATGGGACGAAGGCCAGCTTCTTAATACGCTGAAGATTTACTACAACGCAACGGCACCGCTGATGGGCAAATCATCGTTGATTATCTGGCCGGAGTCGGCGATAACCGATCTGGAAATTAATCAGCAACCGTTCCTCAAAGCACTGGACGGTGAGTTGCGCGATAAAGGGAGCTCGCTGGTAACCGGGATTGTTGACGCGCGTCTCAATAAGCAGAACCGCTACGATACTTACAACACCATCATCACGCTGGGGAAAGGTGCGCCGTACAGCTACGAATCAGCCGATCGCTATAACAAAAACCATCTGGTGCCGTTTGGCGAGTTTGTCCCGCTGGAGTCGATTCTGCGTCCGTTAGCGCCGTTCTTTGATCTGCCGATGTCGTCGTTCAGCCGTGGGCCATATATCCAGCCACCGCTGTCGGTAAACGGTATTGAGCTTACTGCGGCTATTTGCTACGAGATCATTCTCGGCGAGCAAGTGCGCGATAACTTCCGCCCGGATACCGACTATCTGCTGACTATCTCCAACGATGCGTGGTTTGGTAAGTCTATTGGTCCATGGCAGCACTTCCAGATGGCGCGAATGCGTGCGCTGGAGTTGGCGCGCCCGCTACTGCGTAGCACCAACAACGGCATTACGGCGGTGATTGGCCCGCAGGGTGAGATTCAGGCGATGATCCCGCAGTTCACCCGCGAGGTGTTGACCACTAATGTGACTCCGACCACCGGACTCACACCGTACGCACGTACCGGCAACTGGCCGCTGTGGGTACTGACGGCATTGTTTGGTTTTGCTGCTGTGTTGATGAGTCTGCGTCAGCGACGTAAATAATCCCTTCTTATCGTGCCGGAATACATCCCATATTTCGGCACGCTCACCGGATGCGGCATCAGTGCATTATCCGGATAACAATATTCTCCTATCCAACTTTGGCACATCTATTGCTTTGTTATACAAGGCAAAGCTTGAACCAGCATCAGTACAACCCGGTTGCACCACAGCAATCCACGGGTAGCACCAAAAGAGTGCATTTTAAGAATTTTGCTTCGGAATGGTGCGGCGCATCTCGCAAAAACAAACAATAAAACAGCAATATCTTTACATTTAGCCAAACTAAATGTTACCTAACAGGCACAACACTGCACAATAAAGTTGCAGACGATAACAACACAAACACTCACAACAGGTATCCATGCGTTCTTAACGCAGAAGATAAAGGAGTTGGATATGCAATTACGTAAACCTGCCACAGCAATCCTCGCCCTGGCGCTTTCCGCAGGACTGGCACAGGCAGATGACGCCGCCCCGGCAGCGGGCAGTACGCTGGACAAAATCGCCAAAAACGGTGTGATTGTCGTCGGTCACCGTGAATCTTCAGTACCTTTCTCTTATTACGACAATCAGCAAAAAGTGGTGGGTTACTCGCAGGATTACTCCAACGCCATTGTTGAAGCAGTGAAAAAGAAACTCAACAAACCGGACTTGCAGGTGAAACTGATTCCGATCACCTCACAAAACCGTATTCTACTGCTGCAAAACGGCACTTTCGATTTTGAATGTGGTTCCACCACCAATAACGTCGAACGCCAAAAACAGGCGGCTTTCTCTGACACTATTTTCGTGGTCGGTACGCGCCTGTTGACCAAAAAGGGTGGCGATATCAAAGATTTTGCCAACCTGAAAGACAAAGCCGTAGTCGTCACTTCCGGCACTACCTCTGAAGTTTTGCTCAACAAACTGAATGAAGAGCAAAAAATGAATATGCGCATCATCAGCGCCAAAGATCACGGTGACTCTTTCCGCACCCTGGAAAGCGGTCGTGCCGTTGCCTTTATGATGGATGACGCTCTGCTGGCCGGTGAACGTGCGAAAGCGAAGAAACCAGACAACTGGGAAATCGTCGGCAAGCCGCAGTCTCAGGAGGCCTACGGTTGTATGTTGCGTAAAGATGATCCGCAGTTCAAAAAGCTGATGGATGACACCATCGCTCAGGTGCAGACCTCCGGTGAAGCGGAAAAATGGTTTGATAAGTGGTTCAAAAATCCAATTCCGCCGAAAAACCTGAACATGAATTTCGAACTGTCAGACGAAATGAAAGCACTGTTCAAAGAACCGAATGACAAAGCACTGAACTAATTACAAGAACCAGGGGCGGAAATTCCAGCCCTCTCGATTGTTACGTAGCACGGACAGACTATACGCCTGATGGTCGTTCCCCATCGGGCCTGAAAACCGCAATACGCTGGGTAACAATCTTCGAGGGTAGCAGTTAACGCTGCTACCCTCTTTTTTCTGGAGTAGATTTATGTCTATAGACTGGAACTGGGGTATTTTTTTACAACAAGCCCCGTTCGGCAACACCACCTATCTTGGTTGGATCTGGAGTGGTTTTCAGGTGACGATCGCTTTGTCGATCTGCGCCTGGATTATCGCTTTCCTCGTCGGTTCATTTTTCGGCATTTTACGTACCGTTCCAAACCGTTTTCTCTCCGGTCTGGGTACGTTGTATGTCGAACTGTTCCGCAACGTGCCGTTGATTGTGCAATTCTTTACCTGGTATCTGGTGATCCCGGAGCTGCTGCCGGAGAAAATCGGCATGTGGTTTAAGGCCGAGCTGGATCCCAATATTCAGTTTTTCCTTTCATCCATGCTCTGCCTGGGGCTGTTTACCGCCGCCCGTGTTTGCGAACAGGTACGCGCCGCGATCCAGTCGCTGCCGCGAGGGCAAAAAAATGCCGCGCTGGCGATGGGCCTGACGCTACCGCAGGCTTACCGCTACGTACTGCTGCCTAATGCTTATCGCGTTATCGTCCCGCCGATGACTTCCGAGATGATGAACCTGGTGAAAAACTCTGCCATCGCCTCGACTATTGGTCTGGTGGATATGGCGGCGCAGGCGGGTAAATTGCTTGATTACTCAGCCCACGCCTGGGAGTCGTTTACCGCCATCACGCTGGCGTATGTATTGATTAACGCTTTTATCATGCTGGTGATGACGCTGGTTGAACGTAAAGTTCGCCTGCCCGGCAACATGGGGGGCAAATAATGTACGAGTTTGACTGGAGTTCCATTGTCCCTTCCCTGCCATATCTGCTCGACGGGCTGGTGATCACGCTGAAAATCACCGTCACGGCAGTGGTGATTGGTATTTTGTGGGGCACCATGCTGGCGGTGATGCGCTTGTCCAGCTTTGCGCCCGTAGCGTGGTTTGCCAAAGCCTACGTTAACGTATTCCGCTCGATTCCTTTAGTTATGGTTTTGCTGTGGTTTTACCTGATCGTGCCGGGTTTTCTGCAAAACGTACTGGGATTATCACCAAAAAATGACATCCGTTTAATTTCGGCGATGGTGGCGTTTTCGATGTTTGAAGCAGCCTACTATTCAGAGATTATCCGTGCCGGTATTCAAAGTATTTCCCGTGGTCAGTCGAGCGCCGCGCTGGCGTTGGGGATGACTCACTGGCAGTCGATGAAACTGATTATTCTGCCGCAGGCTTTCCGCGCGATGGTGCCGCTGCTGCTCACTCAGGGCATCGTACTGTTCCAGGATACCTCACTGGTGTATGTGTTATCTCTGGCCGATTTCTTCCGTACCGCCTCAACCATTGGTGAGCGTGATGGTACGCAGGTCGAGATGATCCTGTTTGCCGGATTTGTTTATTTCGTTATTAGCCTTAGCGCGTCGTTGTTGGTCAGCTACTTGAAAAGAAGGACAGCTTAATGATTACCCTGAAAAATGTTTCAAAATGGTATGGTCACTTTCAGGTGCTGACCGACTGCTCAACCGAAGTGAAAAAAGGCGAAGTGGTGGTGGTTTGCGGCCCGTCTGGTTCCGGCAAATCAACGCTGATTAAAACCG
>OOCW01002183.1_pt1 | contig 11578 bp, 10 predicted proteins | sample 1671201 | NCBI WGS metagenome assembly OOCW01 (sample SAMN06348132, study PRJEB24527) | human gut metagenome | biome: human gut; feature: ankylosing spondylitis patient; material: feces | host: Homo sapiens | place: China | collected 2015-10
CTCTTTTCCGGTACATTCTTTCATCGGTTTCTTGATATAATCGCCCGGCACATCCGTAAACAGTCCATATACCCATACGCAGACTTTTTCTTTATCCTGCTCTTTGAACTGTCCCTGACGGTTGATCGTCCAGCTGAGCAGCCACTTGGAGTCCTGACAGCTTACAATTCCTCCGGTTACCACTTTTCCGCTTCTCGGATCACGTTTGCAGATGTTTGTGATATACGGAATGATCTTGTCATCCAAAGTCGTGATCGTTGCTGACTCCCAGTTTGTCTTCTCGATATCCGAGCAGAATTTCTCCGGATGTCCAAAAGACGGATCCTGTTTTGCAATGTTTTTCCACAGATCCCAGCATCCGCTTCTGCGTACTTCTGCATCTGCATCCGGTGCATGGTTCTGATCTCCGTAAATGGTTCCTTCCGTACAGCTTCCGTTTGTGACAAAGACAAGGTCATCTTCTGTCAGGAGAATATTGTCCTCTTCTCCGTTCACTTTGCATTCAATCGATGTTGCGATCTTTTTGCCTTCTTTAAAGGTAAATACAACGTTTGTCACTTCGGTGTTGAACTGGAAATCTACGCCTGCTTCTTCCAGATATTTCTGCATCGGCAGGATCAGGGATTCATACTGATTGTATTTGGTAAATTTCAAAGCACTGAAATCTGGCAGTCCGGCGATGTGATGAATAAATCTCTGGAAGTAGAGCTTCATTTCCAGTGCACTGTGCCAGTTTTCAAATGCAAACATCGTTCTCCAGTACAGCCAGAAGGTGGAATCAAACACTTCGTCATCAAATACATCTTCGATTGTTTTATCATAAAGATCTTCGTCTTTTGTCATGAACAGTTTCATGATCTCCATGCAGCCTTTCTGGCTTAAATTGAACTTGCCATCGGTATGTGCATCTTCTCCACGATTCACAGTTGCTCTGCAAAGAGAGTAGTTCGGATCTTTTTTATTCAGCCAGTAATATTCATCCAGAACAGATACGCCCGGTGTTTCGATGGACGGAATGCTGCGGAACAGATCCCACAGGCACTCGAAATGATTCTCCATCTCTCTGCCGCCTCGCATCACATAACCGCGGGACGGATCAAAGATACCGTCACAGGCCCCTCCGGCGATATCCATTGCTTCCAGAATGTGGATATGGGATCCTTTCATCTGCCCGTCTCTTACCAGAAAGCAGGCTGCTGCCAGAGATGCCAGTCCGCTTCCGACAATGTAAGCATTTTTGCCATCGACACCTTCCGGTTTTTCCGGTCTTGCAAAAGCTTCGTAGTTACCGTTGCTGTAATAAATACCTTTGCTGTTCTTTTCATATTTTCCACGCTCGGTATTGCGGTAATCTTTTCTCTCGTCTTCTCTTTTTTTGCTTATCTCTTTCTGTTTATGCTCATTTTCTTTTGTTTTCTTACTCAGAAGCATCACTGCTCCGGCTCCGGCTGCTGCTGCCATCGTATATTTTAACCCTTTTTTCATATTGAATGCCCACCTTTCCAATGTTTGAGGCTAACCTTCCTGCCTCCGCCATCCTGTCTTCGTTTTCTTTGGAAATTTCCTGTTTCAATCCAGTTCTTTCTGAATTGCCTACATTCTAACATTAGTATGCCCGGGATTCTATTGACAAAACAGGCCAGATGATAAAATTTTTGTCATCTGACCTGTTTTGTAAGCTTTTTGCTGTGATTTTGTACCTTACTTGTTGCAGTACAAAACTTCACTGATATTTATCTGCGGATGGACTGTGCCATTCTGTGATACTGATGGCGGATTCCGCGGATCACGGTTCCGTACGCCATAATATTTTCCGGCAGTGCCATTCCCATGTACCCACTATCTCCTATATGATGGATGTCTGCACCTGCCATTTTACACATCAATGCGATCTGTCGGATTGTTTCTTCGTCCGCTCCTTCCTGGGAAGTTCCAATTGTAGTCATCGCAAGTACACCTTTTTCATGTGCGGTTTTGATCAATTCAGCTGCATGCTCCATGGTAAATCCCGGAACAGTACCAGGTGCCGGAAGTAAAAGGACATCTGCCCCTGCTTCAATAAATGTCTCAGCATCTTCTTTTGTCAGTATTTTTTCTCCTGCTTCTGAGAGAATGCCGGATGCATGCATTTTTCCTGCTGTCAGGATCACTCTGTCGCCGACTGCCTCGTTTAAATCAGCTAATGCCTTTGTAATTGCCCTGTTATCAACGCCAACACCCGGATTTCCGGTAAGAACGATCATGTCAACGCCCATGTCTGCTGCTTTTTTTGCATTTTCCACGGTTGCGCGCCGTCCTTCGGTAAGACTCCACACCGATTTTTCTCCATCATTGCGGACTGCCGCCGGTTCTAAATTAATTGCAACCATCCTTCCGGTCAGACGTTTGACCTCATGTATAGTATCTTCCGGGGCAACTTCCGGTAATCCATTGATCACAGGATGATCCACGTCAAAAATATTCAGCATGATAATATCCGCACCAAGAGAAGTTACAAATTCTGCATTTGTAATATTTACGAGCATTGGTGTCACTGTACCGATCGTCTCTGCTGCAAGCACTCTTCCTTCGCTGTCCGCAATGGACTGTAATAATTCTTTTTTATGATAGGCAGCCAGTTCTCTGGCTGAACAGTCAATATATCTTTTTCCCATTCCTTTTTCCTCTTTTCTGCCTGATGCAAAATGTCTCTGCTTTAAAATTTTCACTGTGCCTTCTGTGCAAACTCTGTGAAATATCTTTTATTTCTCTCATATTTCACATTCTCTGCATTTTCTAACACTTTATTGCGATACTCTTCTATTTTCTGCGATGTTATAAAGGAAATCTCCTGCGGCTGATCATACTTTCCCATATAAGAAAAAGATATATTTTCCTGCTCTTCCATGGATTTATAATTCATATATATGGTATAATCCTCATAACCGTTTACCATCTCCCAATAAATCCCGTAATCTTCTCCCTGCAGATGATACAGATTTAAATAGTCATGCAGACTGTCAAACTCCCTGTCAATATACTTTTCCTCACACCTTGATTTATAATATTCCTTTCCTGAATATTTCACATGATCACTGATTTCTCCTGGTAATGCCATTGCAATTACTATAAAATTAAATACCACGATCACTGACACTATGCATTTTATAACAAAAGGGAACACTTTTACGCTGTAATCTCCAGTTTCATCCCGAAAAGAAAAGGTGATATTAATTTTCTTCATATTCCCACCCCTTTCTCTCAAAAATTATTTTTACAAAAGTTTCCTCCTCATCATAATATCGATCGCACTTTACAAATTCATTCACTTCTTCCTCTGTCATTTCCAAAGTCCCCATTAATGTTGCAATCGTATTCTGCTGGATTTCACTGAAATATTTCTGGTTTTCCTGAAATTCAATTTCACTGATACGATAATCATCCTGAAGCAAAATTTCATGCGCATAGTATAGGATATCTTCCACTTCATATGCCCTTGGCGTTTTGTCACTTTCCCAGTCAGACTTCTCCCTTAAATCCATCACATCTTCTATAAAATGGCTGTATCTATCATAGATATCTACACGTTCTGTATACTTTTCATACCCGTCCTCTGCATAAACTTCATACTCATGCAGATACGCATCCAACGCTGCATTATCTCCCGTCTTGAAAATTTCTTCTGCTGCTTCTACCGATGCTGATCTTTTCTGATGTTCTGTATGCTTTTCATCCACATAGCCTAAAATGAAAAAGACAAGAAATAAAACAACAAGAAGTACAACTGCCAGCAAAAGAATGATATTCATAATTTTATTAGCAACATAAAGCGGCATGGAATGTAACACTTTTGCTTTGGTAAGAAGTGTTTCTTTTCTTGTTTCGTCTTCCTCCTTTTCCCATTCCATACCAAGTTTATTTGGCTCTCCACAATAAGGACATTTTGTCTCTCTGGCTGGATAATCATATCCACACTTTGAACATTTCATATACTTTACTCCATTTTGTCTTTTAATCGGCTGATTGCAAGTTTCTGTAACGCTTCTGTAATCTGATCTTTATCATCGTAAGTCAACCCACCGGCTTTATCTATGCAGGACTTTATCTCATCCTCAGATATCTCGTAGTGTTCCTTCATATAATCATAACAATATTCTTTGTAATATGCCACAGCATCCTCTTCCTCATACTTGTAATATGCGTCCGCTGCCTCCTGACATTCATTTAATATACTAACGATGTAACTGATGTTGCTCAATGCATCTGCCTTATCATTCTCTACGATCCATTGCAGATAAGAATCATCCTCGTCATTCAGATAATTCAAATAACGCTGCATTCCCGCAATCTCTGTATATTTATCAAAATAAGACTGATAGGTATATTCCACTGTTTTCAGATATTCACAGATTCCCTCATAATCTCCGCTCTGATACAGGCTTTCTAATTTTTCCAGATTCTTCTGTTCTACCCGATAAGATACTTTATGGGAAATACTGGAAACAATAAATACAATGATACAGATCACTGCAACCATTATCACTGCTGCTATCCCAAGCTTTGCTGTCCACGACATTCCTTTGCCAGCCACTTTTTCCGGCATTTCCTTCCACCGTTTTTTTTCACGTTCCAGCTCATTCATCATGTCCTCATGCACCTGGACAGATTTGCCAAAGTTATCCCCACCACAATAAGGGCAGCGATCCTGCTCATCATCATATTCCGCCCCACAGTTTTTACAGATTATCATTGGTTCGTTTTCCCCCTATTTATAACAATACTTTCTTACAAAATAGTAACATACCACCTGCATTACGATTGTTGCAATCCACGATGCCGGATAGGAAATAAACAGAAAATACAGTGATCTGTGCTGTGGAAAAAATGCAAAAATCCACAGAACACGCATTCCGACAGTTCCGATAATAGACAATACCATTGGCACTGCGGAATATCCCATTCCACGCAGTGCACCCGGAAAAAGATCCATAATACCGCACAGAAAATATGGAACTGTCGTGATGGATAAAATCTCAACACCACATTGGATCACGTCTGCTTCCTCTGTATAAATCTGTAATATTTCCGCTCCGAAAAAATACGCCCCGCATCCTAAAACAAGTGCTGCTCCCACCGATAAAATCATACAGTCGATCAGTACGCGGTCCATTCGTTTATACTTTCCAACACCAAAATTCTGACTTGTAAAACTCATACATGCCTGTGTCACAGAATTGATGGAAACATACAAAAATCCCAGAATATTGTTTGCTGCCGTGTAACCTGCCATCGCGGTTGAACCGAAAGAATTAACTGACGATTGTAGTAATGCATTAGAAAAATTGATGACGGTACTCTGTATGCCTGCCGGAATTCCCACCTGAAAAATCTGTTTCAGGTAATAGCCTTTCATAGAAAGTTTTGAAAAAGAAAGTTTATAACTTCCCTCTGTTCTGCAAAGACAGGTCAAAACCAGCACACAGGAAACCATCTGGGAAAACACGGTGGCGATTCCAACTCCCGCAACTCCGAGTCCAAATACAATCACTAATACCGTATTTAAGCCTGCGTTGATCACTCCTGCGATGATCAGAAAATACAATGGTCTTTTTGTGTCACCCACTGCACGGAGAATCGCCGCACCATAATTATACAGCATAAAAAACGGCATTCCCATAAAGTAAATCCGCATATAAAGCGTCGACAGTCCGATCACATCTTCCGGTGTTCCCATTAATTCCAATGCCCCTTTGGAAAAAACAAGCCCAACAAACGCCATGAGAATTCCGCTGATTAGCGCAAGCGTGATGGAGGTATGTACGGTCTCTGACATTTCCTCCTTGCGTCCGGCAGCAAAAAATCTTGCTGCAAGCACGTTTGCCCCAAGTGAGATTCCAATAAAAAGATTGGTAAAAACATTGATCAGTGCCGTTGTGGAACCGACTGCTGCAAGCGCTTCACTTCCACTGAATCTTCCCACAACAATAATGTCCACTGCATTGAACATTAACTGTAAAATGCCAGACAGCATCAATGGCAGTGCAAACGAAACCAGTTTATCCATTATGGAACCGTTGCACATATCAATTTCGTATTTATTACTTTTCAAAAAAATTGCTCCTCTCTACTTTTTATCTTCCTGTAACTTAAGACCCGGAAGGAATTTGAATGATTAATTTCTGTCCATCTTTTTCCATCATTGTCAATACTGGAATATGTTTTTTCCGCAGCTGATGTACGATTGGATATGTCTCAAACACATTTCCTTCCACATATACTGCCTCCGGCTTCTGTTTTAAAATCCGTTTCAGATTCTCTTTGACTTCGTTTTTCCACTGCTGCTTGTCCATCGCTGCTTCACCGTAAATTCCATCCACTGTAAGCTCTGGGAGCTGCATAAAATCCATATGTATCACCGTTGCCTCCTGCATTCCCGGAAGCTGCTTTAACAGCGGATCTATGCAGGAATCCCCGCCGAGATTTACGATTGTCGGATTTTCATGATATAACTCCATGCTGATACGGCAGGCTTTCACCGCGTCCTCTAACATTCCCACCGTCATAAGAAATCCTCCCTTATGACAAAATCCTGCACTCTGTAATCCGGTAACCTGTTCCAATTCTTCATTTTCAAGACCAAGCCACTCTGCCGGAAAACTGCATTTGTAATTCATGGAATATTCCTTCTTCTGTGGTTGTATACAGTATCCACCACGATTGGATGGGAATATGACAAATGCAATCTCCGTCTCCGACAACCGCTTCTGACACGGTACAAACTCCGGTAAAATCAGAATCTTTGCATCTTCGCTGTCCCTTTTACCAGATGTAACCGCCTGCCGGTGTTCTTCTAAAATCTCCTCCACGCGCCTGTCTGCCCGCTCATTTCCGCGATAACGCTCAAATTTGTTTTCAAGGATCATGCCTGCAACGCTTACTGCCTGAAAAAATGCCTCATCATTTCCACCCTGTGCATCCCAGGTCGGATTGAAATTGCCAATCAGGTTTTCAAGCTCATTTTTCTCCCCCGTGTTATCATTATGATCCAGCGGCTGCACAAAAGCCTCGTCAAACTCCTCTGCCAGCTCTTCCCCAAGGATCTCTGCACCGACTGCCTCCCACAACAATCCAAACGCAGCGTATGGCACACCGTTTTCCCGGACTCTGCTGTCCCTCTGATGATGGTCATACGCACCTCTTCCAATATCAAACACAATTCCATCGAAATCATCCGGCACACGATTTCCACGTAAAATCGTAATTTCCGGATTTATATAAAATAAAAGTGCTGCCGAAAACACATCATCCGCATGAAATTTTCCTCCATGCGTAAATGCCCTGGCATCTTTTTTCTTAATCTGCTCCATTAATTCGTTCATTGCAAAATTCTTCTTTCTTTTCTGTGATTATTCTGAAATTTCCTCGATCAAAACTTTTCTGTTTATTACACCTTTTTTCAATTGCATGACATACACATGAAAATCCAGCGTATCCTTTGCGGTCGTAAACGGCTCTTCGTGCAGTACCTCCGCATGGATTCCCGCACACTCCAATTCTTCTTTCCGTTTTTCTGCCCGGTCTAAAAGTTTCCCGATATTTTCATCCTCTTTTTCGCCAAAAGATCGATTAGGATAAACGGATGTCGCTTTTTTTAACCTCTCTGTGATCAGATCCACTACTTTTGCATGCGCATTCCGATGTAATAAAACTGCAAGACACCTTGCAACAACAGGATATGGATACCTTTCATAAAAATGTATCCATTTTTCAATTTTTCTGTCACCCACCTGCTCTGCCATCTCTTTCATCAAGGAAAATGCACCATCCGACGGTATCCATGGATTGTCTCGCGGCACAATGTACTGCTTTGAAACCGCCGGATAACAGGTATAATTCAGAGGTGGAAAATAGGCTAACTGCACGAGTTTTCGTTCTTCCTCATTGCAGACAGCCTCACCAAGATACTCATATTTATCCCATAATACCGCAATACGAAATTCCAGTTGCCGCAGATTTTCATAACCTTTTCTCCAAAAATGCGCAATATCACCATAATTATACAGATTTGTTTCCAGCTCCAGCGTTTTAAAAAGGATAGTGACAACACAATCCTCCTCTTCCTGTCGGACAACAAGTGCGTAATCATCCCCATCGCGATAAAAAGAGGCCTCAATAGCCCCTTCATAATCTTCTTTGTATGTACCTGTCATTCTTGCTTCCTTAAAAACAAGAAAGCTTTCTATCGTGTCATTCATCTGATATACCAGACGAATATCTGTTTTATCCGTGTTCTTTTCTTTTGCTCCTGTCTGATCCGGCAGCAAAAGTTCAAATTCATTCTGGCTTAACAGCCTTTTTAACATCTCAAATGTATCCAATGAGAGTCTCCTTTTTCCTGTTACAATACTTTTTATTCATTATATAAAAATCCCTCCGGCTTGTCTATATGCGCAGCTTTCTTTTTATTGCCCTGCGCTTTTCGTCATGCCGTGAGGGATGAGTCGTAGCTGTCGTCCGCGATCTGGATGACAAATTCTTTTGTATAGCCTGCAATCTGCGGAATTTTTTTCTCGTCCAGCTGTTGTATAAAATCCATTTGAAATCCATGCATTTCAATGATTTTTTTTGCAATCGAAAGTCCTAGTCCGCTTCCACTTCCACTTTTTCTGGATACATCTCCTTTTGTAAATGGTTCAAATAAATGTTCCGCAAGCTCGCCCGGAATTCTCCTGCCACTATCTGCCACAAGAATATAAATGTATCCATTTTTCCGGTACATGCCAATCTTTATATGCGTACCACTCTCATTGTGCTTCATTGCATTATTCAAAAGATTCGTGATCACTCTGGAAAACTGGATTGAATCAACGGATACCGAAACCACTTCTTCTGGAATATCAATCTCGAATTCCATCCCTGCATCTTCAAAGTCTGCATAAATGAGTGCAGCATTTTCACGTAACAGTTCACTCAGATCTGTTTCTTTTCTGTCCAGTGAAAAACCTTCACTGTCTAATTTTACATACTCAAATAATAAATGAATCAGATCGTTCATCCTTGCCGACTTATTCTGTATTGCCTGCAAATACTCCAACTGTTTCTCCGGCTCCACCACCATTCCGTCTGCCAGTGCTTTTGCATAACCGTTTACCGTTGTCATCGGCGTTCTGAGATCATGTGCAATGTCTGATAGCATCAGATTTCTTTTACGGTCAAACTCTTTCTGTTCCTCCTCCCTCTCTCTCTGGATCTGACGAAACTCTTTAATCGTTATTTTTGCAAAACAAACTGCCCCTAACACATACGGGGTTAAAATTACCAACACTACTACAAAAGCAACCAGAAAAAGCAGAATTGCCTGCCCTCTGTTTAATTCATAAAAAGAAAAATTAGTTTTTCCAGCGGAAACGGTATGCATGAAATTTTTTTGCATTTGTTCCAAAGCCGCCTGTACCATCTCATGAAGCGGTGATGGAAACATTGCATTCAATGCTCCTAAGATCAGTAACATTAAAACTGCAGACAGGAAGAAGATCACGCCGGAGCCGAGCAAAAGCGGATTTTCTTCCACGCCCGGAAAAAAATATAGCAGTACGTTAGGCAGCACAAATCTGTTGACCAGAAAAGTCAACAGATATTCCACAACTCCAACAACTGCTAGTATTTCAATAAATTTTTTAATCAAAAACCACTGTAAATCATTCTGTTTCTTCATTTACTTCTCCAAGCGATATCCCAGACCACGGATTGTCTGAATATAAGCGGAAGGATTATCATCCAGTTTTGCCCGCAGCTTACTGATGCAGACCATAATGTTATTGTCTGCCACAATATAATCTTCCCCCCATCCATGTTCATAAATCTGCTGTTTTGTAAAGACTTTGCCCGGATGCTTCATTAACAGTTCCATGATGCGATATTCCACAGAGGTCAGCTGTATGATTTTGTCTCCTTTTTTCAGAGTACACGCGTCCTGATTCAATACCAGATCCCGAACAGCTAAATTTCCCTCCTGAACCACTTTTGTTCCAAGAGAATAAAAACGCCTAATGTTAGAATTCACTCTGGCAACTGCCTCTAAAGGATTGAACGGTTTTGCCAGATAATCGTCTGCTCCCAGATTTAATCCCAGGATTTTTTCCGAATCTGCGTCCTTCGCTGACAAAATGATCACTGGAATATTACTCTCTTTGCGAATCTGCTGCAATACATGATAGCCGTCTATCTTCGGCATCATAATATCCAAAATACATAATGCCGGCTGCTCTGCCCGCAATAAATCGAGCGCCCGCTGTCCGTCCTCCGCTTCTATTACATGATAGTTTTCATTTTCCAGATAAAGCCGGAGAAGATTTCTGATCTCCGGCTCATCATCTGCGATCAAGATTTTGTAATCCATCCGTAGTTGTTCTCCTAATAATCCGTTCTGTCCTCAAACGGCTGATCGATATTCTGATTTTCAAATCTATTCGGCATCTCTGTTGTCTGCTGATTCATTGCAGTATTCTGCTGGTAAGGTGCCGGATTCTGAATCTGCTGATACGGAGTTCTGTATCTTAAAGCTTCATATAATGCGGCATGTGTTCCATCTTTGTATGGCTGCACATAAAAGATTCCCAGGATTCCCATTGTCATTCCAGATAAAATATCCCATCCAATGAATGATAAATCCAAAACAAATGCATTCCATTTCTGTCCCTGCATCATTCTCTTACTCTCTGCAAATGCCTCCTCTTTTGTCATCTGTGGATTGTCTGCCAGCAAATATGGGATCATCTGGTATTCATATGACTTTACAATGCCAGGAATAATAAAAAGCATTGACCACAAAACAGTATACAGATCACGGAAAAACATTGTCTTTGCAATATTTTTATAATTGTTATCAAATGCGTATCCGGCATTTCCCACTAAAGCTGCCTCATTGAGGTTTCTTAAATAGAAACGTTTACATCCCACTTCCAATGGATTAAAAATAAATGCATCCAAAAGAATTGTAACAGTCATAATGATCACAAATACAATCATGAAGATCACAACAAAAATGACTCCTGCAAAAAGAAGTGCTGTATGATCTGTATTGTCATAGACATCATTCATCCCATACCAGATGTCATCTGCGTCATCATAAAAATCATCATAGGAGTCCGAGGTAATATCACTTCCGTCACTTCCTAAAGCTGATGACATAGCCGAACCTGCACTTCCTGCGCCACTGCCGCCTCCTATCAAAAGCGCCAGCAGTAAACTGATCAGCACACTTCTCCAATAGTTTCTTTTAAATGCAAACTTTGCTCTGTCTTTTAATTCCGCTCTCGTCCACATATTTTTTCCTCCTCTTATCTTTGATGATGCCATCTTAACACGTAAATCTTACTTTCCAACTCGAATAACCTTAAGGTTACCTTAATTCATTGTTTCCAGTAATTTATCTTTTTTATTATACCATCTTATGGAATTTTCCGCATTAAAAAGGATTCATAAAATCTGCATATACAAAAATAGCCCTAAACCCTTGATTTTTCAAGAATTTAAGACTATTTAGCATACGTGCGCGAGAAGATTCGAACTCCCGACACCTTGGTCCGTAGCCAAGTGC
>OOCW01002189.1_pt1 | contig 11560 bp, 11 predicted proteins | sample 1671201 | NCBI WGS metagenome assembly OOCW01 (sample SAMN06348132, study PRJEB24527) | human gut metagenome | biome: human gut; feature: ankylosing spondylitis patient; material: feces | host: Homo sapiens | place: China | collected 2015-10
ACTCTCTTAAAAGAATAAACAAAAGTACTTATCCTAATCATAGTCTTTAATGAATTTATTATATATTAACTAATTATGATTTGTCAATTGCATCCAAAATTTTATAATTAATTTTTTTTATTACTAAATTTAATATTTTAAGGTATTAATTATGCAATAATACTAATAATATTACTGTAATAATTTCCATTAAATAATAGTTATTATTATTTAATATTTAATGTTGACTATTTTAGTATACTATGATTTAATATAGGTGTTGAAACGTATTACTCAAAAATTGATTTATCTAATAATTAATTTTTGTATTTCCTAATATCTTTGTATTTTGGAGGATCCGTTATGGAAAATAATTTAAATACTGATATCCTTGATAAAATAACAAAAGTTTGTACCTGCAAGTCTATATCTAAGGCAAAAATTAAAGAAGCTATTAAAAATGGTGCCCATACCGTAGAAGAAGTTTCTAAAGTAACCGGTGCATGTACTGGCAGTTGTCATGGATTTAGATGTAAATCAAAGATTCAGGATTTAATTAAGGATTATTCAAAATAATACCCAATCCAAAACTCCCCTATAAGTTTAACGATTTAAACCACTTACAATGTAAGTGGTTTTTTATTGCAAAATTTAAGGTGAACTAGTAGTTTTAAATTACTAGTTCACCTTTAGCAGCAAAAGCTTCAAACTTCATCCACTTTACTGCATTAATAGTATGTGTAGTTTATATCTTTTTATACTATATTATTAAAACTTTAATTTCTAATTCTCCCCATTATATATTCATCTACATATTCACCATTTCTTATTGCTGCACATTTTTTAGTTCCTTCAATTTCAAATCCAAAAGATTTGTATAATTTTAAGGCTCTGGTGTTATCTATAAATACCCCTAACTCTAACCTTTTAAGCATAAGCCAGTTATCTTCTAAATCAATAATGGTAGTCATAAGCTTTTTACCAATCCCTCTTCCTTGATACTCTTTATGCACCTTAATTCCTATACTACCTGAATGTCTAAGTCTAGAATTTTCAGAAACATGTAATGATATAGCTCCAATAATCTTACTTTCCCCATTTTCTATTTCTTCTGCTACATACATATGTGCATTATTTCCTAAACTTTCTATGAAGCTTTTACTTCTATATATTCTTTCGCTAGTTATTCCTAGTATATTTTCCCTTACTCCATCCATAACCCTTAATGCATTAATTCCCCCTGCATCCTCTAATCTTATTGCTCTTATTTTTATATCCATAGTTTTGCCCCCTTAAAGTTAAATTTCTTATTTATTTCTTTATTAGCATTAATTTTTCCCTTCTTTTTAACTGTTTAATTGCATATTCTCTTCTCATAGCCTCTATTTTATTTTCATACTCTTCAAAGTAAACTAGTTCTACAGGCAATCTAGCTTTTGTATATTTTGCTCCTTTTCCCTCAGAATGTGCTTTTATTCTTTTTTCTAGATTGTTTGTCCACCCTGTGTATAAACTATCATCATTACATCTTAATATATATACATAATTCATATTCAATCTACCTATCTATAAACTTCTTAATATATATTATATATCTGACATAAATAAATTTCCCTCTTTTCATAAATTAAATTTTGTACTGTTATTTAATAGTTATGTTATAATCGTATAAGATTTAAGATAAGGAGATGTAAATGATGAGTAGTAAATTTTTCTTACATAAAGGAAAAAACAAAAGAGCTGAGCAAGGTCGTCCTTGGATATACATAGATGAAATAAATGAATATGATGGTGACTATGAAAATGGAGATATAGTTGAGGTATATAACCACAAAAATCATTTCATTGGTAAAGGTTATATTAATGATAGAAGTAAGATAACAATTAGAATAATGACAAGAGATATTAATGAAGAAATAGATGAAGAATTCTTTAAGAAAAGATTTGCTGCTGCATGGGATTATAGAAAAACTGTTATCGATACATCATCATGCAGATTTATATTTGGAGAAGCCGATTTCTTACCTGGATTAACTGTTGATAAATTTGAAGATTACTATGTAATTCAAATATCTACATTAGGAATGGATAAATATAGAGATTTAATAGTAAAAATACTAGTTGAGGAATACGGCGCTAAAGGTGTTTATGAAAGAAGTGACATAAAAACTAGAGAAATTGAAGGTTTAGAACAAACTAAAGGTTTCTTAACTGAACCATTTGATACTGATATTGAAATTATTGAAAATGGAGTTAAATACATAGTTGATTTAGAAAATGGGCAAAAAACTGGATTCTTTTTAGACCAAAAAGAAAACAGAGCTGCTATGCATAGAATTTGTAAAGGTAAAGATGTTTTAGATTGCTTTACTCATACTGGTTCATTTGCTTTAAATGCCGGAATCGCTGGAGCAAAATCAGTTCTTGGAATCGATGTATCTCAACATGCTGTAGATTGTGCTACAAGAAATGCTGAATTAAATAATTTACAAGATGTTGTTAAATTTGAATGTCATAACGCATTTGATGTTCTTGGAGATTGGTCAAGAGAAGGTAAACAATATGATGTTGTTATTCTAGATCCACCAGCATTCACTAAATCTAGAAACACTGTTAATGCTGCAATTAGAGGTTATAAAGAAATTAATCTTAGAGGTTTAAAAATGGTTAAGCCAGGTGGTTACTTTGCTACATGCTCATGCTCTCATTATATGAGTGAAGAACAATTAAAGAAAACTGTTCTTGAAGCTGCTCATGATGCTAGAAGAACTTTAAGACAAATTGAAGTTAGAACTCAAAGCTCAGACCATCCAATTCTTTGGAATTCAGATGAATCATACTACTTAAAATTCTTTATATTCCAAGTAGTATAAAGGCTTTTGATAACTAACTAAAATTAATAGAAAAAGTCGGCTTATGCCGACTTTTTAATATATACATAATTAAGTACTTTTCTTTAATTATTAATTTTTATTCTCTATAATCTGATTAAGTATTGACCTCTCATTATATTGCATAGGTTCTATATTTGGAAAAAGCATTGTCATTCTTAAAATATAAACAAGCATTATTAAAATAATAGAACATATTAATATCTTCTTAAAAAATCTTCTTTTAAAAATTATAAGTAGTAATGCTACAAAAGGTAACCAAAATAATGGGTGAAATTTAAATGCATTTATAATATCACCATTAATAACTGCTATAATGGCCCTACTCATTCCGCATGATGGACATGGAATTCCTGTTAATCCTCTTATTAAACAAATACTTCCTGTTACTTTTCCAAACCCCTTTATAAAGAAAAATATAATAGATAGTCCTAATAAAGCTGATATTAATACCTTTCCTAATTTAATATTTTTACTATTATCTTTAAAATTTTTATTCATACCCTAAACTTAATCCATTTATAAATTAAAAATCACAATAAGGTATTTTATTTTCATCATAATTTAAATCGTTATACATAACCTTAAAATTATTAACCTCTTCAGCATTTATTTTATAGTACTTATTATCTATATTCATAATATTATTTTTAATAATTATAGTATGATTACTTTCCACTCCATTAGTTTGTATTAAAAAATCCCACTCTCCTAAAGTTTGATTTTGAATTTCTTCCTTTGGAATATCATTTATAAAACTAATAATCTTTTCTATATCGCTCTTATTATCTATAGATTTATAAGTATTATCCTCTACTATATTTTTAACTATTATCTTATTAATATTATTAGAATCTATAACTCCATCACCAAACGTGTCTTGTAAACTAAATTCTTCTACTTCCTTTTCTGTTGATCTATTATTAATGATCCCTCTAGTTTCAGCTTCGTTATGACTAGCAACTTCAGGAACTCCGCTACTATATTCTGTAATTTGATTTTCTAAGTTTCTCTCTATAGAACTTAATTTATTTGAATCGAATCCATATCTTATTGATACTCCTGCTAAAAATACAAATGTAAAGCATGCTGCTGTAGTCCATAGTTTCTTATTCATATACCATACATTAGTTTTGCTTTTATTTTCTTTATCTAAATTTTTTAGATTTTCTTCAAGTTTACATTCAAAAGACTTTGGCAAAACAAATTCTTCATTTTCGCTTTTACTTTTATTTTTTAAGTATTCATCAAATTTATCCATGAAGCTCCTCCTTTAAAATATTATATAGTTTTTCTTTTGCTCTAGATAATCTTGATTTTATAGTTCCTTCCTTAACGTTAAGAATTTTCGCTATATCCTTATACTTCATATCCTCAAAATAAAATAATATTGTAGTAATTCTTAAATCCTCATCTAAAGAATTAATTGCATTATATAAAGACAAATCTTTATAATTATCATTAACCTTTATGTTTTTAAAGTGATCTTTATCTACAGCTATTTCCTTAGATCTTTTTTTATATAAATTATTACTTTCATTTATAACTATTCTTATTAACCATGTTTTGAAAAATGCTTCATCCTTTAAGGTTTGTATGTTTTTATAAGCCTTTAATATAGATTCACTAACTGCATCTTCTATATCTTCTTCTTTATTTAATATAGCTTTTGCAACTCTATATACTGCAACTTTATTTAATCTAATTAAATTACAAAAAGCTTCTTTATCTCCACGCTTTGCCCTTTTTACTTCCATTATTAATTCATCTTTACTAATATTCTCTACTGAAGCCTCCAAATTCTTCGCTCCCTTCACCTATTAGACTTATTGTTCAATCTGTTTGTTCCATAAATAAGACTTTAAATCTTTGATTTTAATTAGTAGAACTTATACCTACCATCATTAGAAAGTAAGTATTTTCTTAATATTATTATAAATAAAAAAGCGACTGTTACAAAAATTATTTACACAGTCGCTACAACATCTTTCCTTAACATAATATAAATTAATAAAGCCTTCTTTATTTAAAATCTTTTCCTTGCCAAATATTATTATCTACAAGTGCCTTATCAATGTCATTTAATACTTCCCACTTTTTCAAACTCCACATCGGTCCAATTAAACTTTGTCTTGGAGCATCACCTGTCAGTCTATGAACCACCATCTCTTCTGGTATCATAGCTATCGCCTTACATATTAAATCAATATAATCTTCTTTGCTTAAAAGCTGTAATTCTCCACTTTCATATTGCTCTACCATTTTAGTTCCTTGCATTAGGTGCAATAAATGAAACTTAACTCCTTGAGCACCTGAATGTGCAACATAATCTACAGTCTTTAACATATCTTCTTTAGTTTCTCCAGGAAGTCCAAATATAGTATGTACAACAACTTCTATTCCTCTTTCTTGTAATTTCTTCAAACTACTATCAAAAGTTTCGAAATCATAACCTCTATTAAAATTACGAGCTGTCTTATCATTTATAGTTTGTAATCCTAATTCAACCCAAAGATAAGTCTTCTTATTTAGCTCTTCAAGATAATCTAAAATATCATCATCTAGACAATCGGGTCTTGTTGCTATAGATAAAGCAATAACATTCTTTTGAGCTAATGCTTCTTCATATTTTTTTCTTAACTCTTCAACTGGTGCATAAGTGTTAGTATAAGCTTGGAAATAAGCAATATACTTACCATCCTTCCACTTCTTTTCCATCATTTCTTTTCTATCTGCAAACTGTTCTGTAATAGATAATATTCTACTTCCAGCAAAATCTCCTGATCCTCTTGCACTACAGAAAGTACATCCACCCTTTGCAACTTTTCCATCTCTATTAGGGCAAGTAAATCCCCCATCTAATGATATTTTATATATCTTTTCCCCAAATTTATTTCTTAGGAAATAATTTAAACTATGATACCTTTTTCCATTCCATTCCTTTATCATTTTTTTCTCCTTATATTGATCAGCATATTTAATAACTAATTATATTAATACTCCACTTGCTTTAAGATTAAATTACAAAATTAAAATAGAGGTAATGTATAATAACATTAACCTCTTTTATTTTTTACTATATTATAAATTACTTATCACTTAATTACAATTTAATCATTTCTTCACTCTTCATATTAAAACTATATTTTCCTGTAACATCATCAGTAGTATCATCAGATTTATAAACATCAAACATTAATCTATCCTCATCAAAATATCCAGCCTTAACATTATATATATTCTTATTAAAAACATCATCTAATTTAGCATCTATCATAGTTCCATCATCTGCTTTATATATATTTAATCTCTCTATACCTGCTTGATTTTTATAATTAACAGCTATATTATCATCTTCCTTAGAAAATATAAAATTCTCTATTTGAACATTATTTAATAAATCTACAGGTACAACCTTACTTGTAATAGGTTTTTCTAAAACCTCTTGTAATTCACTGATTTGGCTTCCTTGTGAAGTTGTGCTGCTAGATATATCATCAGTACCATTCTGCATTAATGTATTATCAATATAAGCAATACAAATAAATGCACTCTTGTCATCTACAGTAGAAATAGCTATTTTTTGTCCTGTAAATCCCAAAACTACCTTTCCAAAGTTATTGTTAGGCACCTTTTCCTTATATAGCATAATCTTATTCTCTCTTAAATACGTATCCTTAGGAATATTATTTAAGCTTATTACTAAACTACTTTTTCCACCTTTTTCCCCAATTATTCTTAAAGAATTATTTTTTATATATAATTCTCTTTGTGACTTTGCCTTAATTTCACTTACGCTATAATTATCTCCATTTCTATTTACCTTTATGGTGTAACTTTCCAAATCACTCTTAGGTTCTGTATTAGAATCTCTAATAACATTAAAAATATAATATGCAAATTCACTACTTGCTATAGTTTTATCTAATTGAAATCCTGCTATATCAGAAACGCCTTCAGACAAATTAATATTATTCTCAACTAACTCTTTAACACATACCTCATTAGCTTTTTCTATATCACCATTTCTAATATTTATTAAATAATTTGTTGCTAAATCTTTTCCTCTAAATACATCAAATAAATCTAGCGTTACTTCATTATCTTCTTTCACTTTACTACAACCAATTAATATACTAATTGTTAAAACCAATATACCACTTAAAACTCTTTTAACACTAACCATATTAATCTCCTTACATATTTTATTATACCTAAATAATCTCTTAAATTTATTTTACCTAATAAAATATAGCTTATTCACAAAAAAAGAATAATTCTACTGTAACGTTTATATATTAGATATTAGAAATATATTGGGGGGATATGCGTGAAGAAAGATTTCACTAAAGTTTTTCAAATTGCTGCTGTGTTTATTGGAACAGTTGTTGGTGCCGGACTTGCTTCAGGTAAAGAAATTACTCAATTTTTTACTTCTTTTGGCGTGACTAGCTTTTTGGGAATACTCTTTTGCGGAGTATTTTATGTATTGATGGGATCAATAATAGCTAAAATAGGTATTAAATATAATCTTAACTCCTATAGTGATGTTCTAAAAATAATAAGCCCTAACCTACTCGGTAAAATAACAGGAGTAATAACAACCTTTTATTTAATTTCTAGTGCATCAATTATTCTTGCAGGAAGTGGTGCTCTAATTAATCAATTTTTTGGAATCCCCAAAATTATTGGTTCATTAATTATGCTTTGTATTGCATGTGTGTTTTTACTAAGAGGTACTGAAGGTCTTATTGAAGTAAACTCATTTATTGTTCCTGCCCTACTATGTACAATTACTCTTATTCTAGTTCTATATTTTTTATTTTGTAAAGATTCAATTTCGTTGCAATATATATCTAGCTTTGAACCTCCTAAAGATGGTGTTTTTATTTCTACTATACTTTATGCTGGATATAACATACTTTGCTGTTCAGGTGTATTAGTTCCATTAAGCAATGAAACTAAAAGCTCCAAAACAATGGTTTACGGTATTGCATTAGGAGCCTTAGGTTTAACTTTATTATCTGGTGCTATTAACCTATTATTATTGGCTAATCAACCATATATATTTGAACTTGAAATACCATTGCTTTTAGTTGCACAAAGATTCGGTAATGTTATACAAGCCCTACTACTAGTAATAATTTGGCTTGAAATGTTCTCTACTGAAGTTTCAGATGTTTACTCAATTAGTAAAACATTAGAACAAAGTTTTAATATTAAATTTAAAAAGGGAATTTTTATAGTTCTAGCAGTGGCTTTACCAATATCTCAAATTGGATTCTCAAATTTAATTTCAACATTATATCCCCTTTTTGGTCTACTAAGCTTAATATTCATAACACAATGTATTTATTTCTACTACAAACACAAATCAGAACTTAACTAAATTGTTCGTTAAAGCTTAAGTGCCGTGATGACGAAAATTAATGATATTCCCTACAGAAATTGTGTAAATTTCGTTAAGAATTTATATCTTTCTTTCCATAAAAACTGCTAAAGCTTCGAAAGTCACTTCGTTCCCTCAGCTTCTTAACGCAGTTTTTACTCCAAGAAAGATTAAATTCTAAAACTCATTTACAATATTTCTTCCGGTAATATCATTAATTTTTCTCTATCACTAGCTTTTAAGCTAAAAGATACAATTTATATGCAGAACCCCTTAAAAGTTAACGAGTTGTCATAGAAATTTGTAGCAGGAGTCGTTAACTATAAGGTGTAGGAAATAAGCAAGATAGTGAAGAGAAAAATGAAATATTAATTTGGAGGGAAGTATTGAAATTAAGCTGTAGAATTTAATAATTGATGTAGTAAAATTTGCGTTAAGAAGATTTTACTGTTTGAAGCTTTAGCAAGTTTAAAATCTTTAGTAAATTTTACGGAATCAATTATATAAATTCTTAGCGAAAATTTCACCTCTTCCCGGAAAAGTAATATTCCATTTTTCCTTCTCACTATGTGCGCAATATTTTTCAACTAGTCGTCGAAGTAGTTTATTTTTGGTACTTGTTTTGAGTTTAAGATATCAAATGATAATGGTGGGACAAATGTTCTTTGCTTAATAGATGATCTTAATTCTGCAATTCTTGTTACTCCAACATAAACATCTGAGATTTTATACCATGTTGCATAATCTACAACTCCTGTTTGTGGTAAATTAAATACGCTTTGAAATACTTTAACTGCTTCTGATGTTTTTGATCCATAAACTCCATCAACTGCTGACTTAGGTATTAATGGATAATTTTGAGCTATTCTATTTAATTGCTCTTGAATTGTTTCAACTTCAGTTCCACTAGAACCTATAGTTAAGTCATATCCCGGATAAGAACTTGGAATTCCCTCAACAATATCTGCTGTAACTAACTCAATATCATTGCCATAATAATTAGTTAATATCTCATAAGGAGTTTTTCCTTCATCACCAAGATATTTACTTCCCCATTGAGTCATCCATCCAGGACACTGAACATTCTTACCATCACAATATTGTGTTAACAATGGCTGTTTTCTACCAAACCTTCGTATATAGGTAGAGAAGATATCATCTACAACAACACTTATGCTTTCATATAAATTTCTTCCGTAATTAAATGCATGATCATAAGCTGTTGAATTAGTTATATCAAAGTCTTTACCTTTTCCTCTATACCATTCTGTATAAATTCTATTTAACGTAAATGATATAATTGCATATACATTAGCCCTGATAGTACTTTCAGACCATGTTGAATATATCTCACAAGAAGCTACATTCTTAATATAATCCTTGTAAGGAACTGTATAGTTCGGTGCTGACGTATTATTAGGTCCACCTGCATGAACTATAATAAATTCTGGTACAACTGGCTTTGGCAAAACCACTCCACTTGTAGGTGGTGGTAATGGTTTATCAACCTCTTCAGGAATTTTAGAGGGAAAATTTCCATTTAATGTATTAGGCTGAATATTTATTGTATCAGCCCTATAGCTTTTCCTCCCCATCGCTTCAACTAAATTGCATTGTTGAAGTGCAATTTCCTGAGGAAATATTTGAATTCCATTAACCACTAATGATTGAAATCCTTGTCGTTCAATTTTTAAATCATAAAGACTATATGGTATATTGCCCGTTGGTTCTTCTGAATATGCTAACGGAGGTGCTGATAATTCTATTACTTGTGATTCACCAGAAGAATTAGTTGTAAGTTCTATCTCTTCACCTTGACCTTGAGAAGATACTAATGTAGCTTTTACTCCCTCTATAGGAATATAGGTATCTCCAGCAAAACATTGTATTTTTAAACCACCTTTTTCTGCCATATATTACTCCTATATAAATTAATTCACTATATTATTATGCTTTTAAATTATATTTAGTGATTTTATTTATAAATCTTTAGGTTTTCTAATAAACAAGTTCTTAATTCTATACTCTTGAAAACCTTCGTCAGATCTAGGATTATAAGTCTCTCTTATCCTATCAAATACTCCTTGCATATCAAACATTCCATATCCCCATTCTCTATTAGGATAAACATCACCTGGCCTTCCTTTAGCACCACTTATGATATAAGACTTTATTTGTACTGCATATATATCAGGATAATTTTTATCAACAACTGCCCATTGAAGAATAAGAGCACAACAACCTGTAACGACAGCTCCTGCAACCGAAGATCCACTAATTACGGCAGTTCCCCCACCTGGATTAGTAACTATTGCATTAAATCCTCCAGCTGCTATATCTGGCTTTATCATTCCGTATCTTGTATATCCTCTTCCCGATTCAGATATAACTGAATTATCCTCCTGATTATAATATGCTACTGAAATTGCTCCACTTGATGTACTAGATAATGTAAGAGTAGTATATCCAACTGGATTTAAAAACTTAGTTTCATCATCTAAAAGCTCCCTTTGTGGTATCCAAGCATAATATTTACCTTCCACTATATATTGACCAGTTAATCTAAACTTCCAAATTCCCGCTCTTAAATTATAAGCCCTTATAAAAATAAGGGAATCCCCAGTTGACAATTCAGGTGAAGTAAAATTAACTATCATTTCCGTTCCTTCATATACGAACTTAATTCTTTCATTATTTGTATTTTTAGATTCTAAATTATCTATCACTTCTCCAGAAGGAGAAACTATAGAAAGCTTGACCCTATTAGGCTTGTTTATCCATATTTCTATTGGTAAATTCTTTTGCTTTTCGCCGACTCTTATTTCTATATCTTTTATATCACCAACACTTTCTATTATCCCTTCAGTATGAGTATCCGTATTTCCTTGATTCCCTGTAGGAACAACAACTACAGTCCCAGCTTGTCCGGAGTAGTTATTTATAGATGTTTCAACAATCCCATTTCCTGTATGTGAACCCATATTACTTCCAAGAGGTTCAAACACAACTACCGGACGCTTTAATTCTCTCGCAACAGAAATTATATATCTTAATGCTAATAGTGCACTCCATGGGCTATATGAAGGTACATCTGTCTTATCAATAAGTGCTGCATCAAGCTCCACTTTAGTTGCTCTAGCTAATTTAACAATAACAAATTCACAATCTGGGGCAACTCCCTTTAACTCTGGATTTATTCCTCTTGCCCCAATAATTCCAGCTAGTCTAGTGCCATGACCTATATCATCTTTAGAAGGAACTATACTATAAGGATCTCCTCCTGAAGTTTGTAAACTTATTG
>OOCW01002192.1_pt1 | contig 11550 bp, 10 predicted proteins | sample 1671201 | NCBI WGS metagenome assembly OOCW01 (sample SAMN06348132, study PRJEB24527) | human gut metagenome | biome: human gut; feature: ankylosing spondylitis patient; material: feces | host: Homo sapiens | place: China | collected 2015-10
AGTTAACGATGCTTCTGTGATGTTTTAATGTCGGGAATAAATACATTCCCAGTAAGATGCCGATTGCACCGATGATCAGCGCCGGACCTCTCCAGCCTGCTCCGCTTCCGGAAATATCCTGGATCAATGATGCTGCCAGTAAAATAATACCGGCGATCAGGCATACCATGGAAATTGCTTTTTTACTAGCACTGTTTGTATTCATTTTGCCTTCATCCTTCCTATTTCTTATTTCAAAGCAAAAATCAATGCGTCTTAGACTTTTTTGCGTACCTGGATAAAGGTCTGTCGGACCTTTACTCAGGTATGCAGCGCAAATAAAAGTGGGCGGCAACATAAGCGCCGCCCATAAGTTTCAATTATTAGTTTGCGTATGCACTCTGGATAACCTGTTCCAGTGTCTTAACGAATCCGGCTTCATCAAGGCTGCCAGATGCATAGTCAGCAAATACCTGACCTGTATAGTTCTGTGCAAGTCCTTCTTTCTGCTCTAACCAATGCCAAGCAGATGTCTTTCCAGCAGATACATAATCAGTGATTGTCTGAGCAAATGGATCATCACCAACGATTGTGCAGGACTTGAACGGGCTTACGAAACCAGCTTCTTTAACAAGAACTTCCTGAGCTTCATCTGTTGTCAGCCACTGAAGGAATGCTTCTGCTGCTTCTACATTACCATCTTTATATACTGACCACCAGGATGGAGAGTTTGTAAGGATTGTATCAATTCCATCTTCAAATGCGTATGGAATCATACCAACTTCGAAATTACCAGCTTCTTTATAAGCATCTGCATCATCACCTGTCATAGTTGCACCGATCCAGGAGCCCTGAGTAACGAATGCATATTTACCAGATGAGAAGTTAAGGATCTGCTGATCATATGTACCGGATACAAGAAGTGCCGGATCTGAATACTGATTCAGAAGACCTACAAAGTTAGCGAAATCTGTTAAACGATCTTCGTCAACCTTACCGCCATCATTGAGCATATCAATATAAGTAGTGTCATCTCTGTCAAGACCTGAATCCAGATAGTTTCCAAATAAGTGGTTACCTGTTGACCAGTAAAGGTTAACTGGTTCTGCTGCATAACCTACGACTGCTGTCAGTCCAAGCTCATCTTTCTTGGAATCAATTGTCTCAAATGCTTCTTTGATTGCATCAGGACCTGTTAATGTAGAAGGATCAATTCCTGCTTTGTCAAGGATGTCTTTGTTATAAGCAAGACCGATTGCTTCTGTTGTATATGGGAAACCGATTGTACCCTGGCTCTCATCAACATAAGCTGAATCTGTGTCAGAAGCCCATTCCTGATCACTCATATCTACTAAAAGGTCTGTCCAGTTAGCGAAGTCTGTAGCACCACCGTTTACGAAGATGTCAGGCATATTATCTGACTGATAGTATCCTTTCAGAGTACCCTGGATATCGATTCCGCCACCCATGGATTCGATTTCTACTTTAGTTCCTGTTTCTTTCTCATACATTTCAGCTAATTTCTTCAGCTGAGCGTCAACTTCGATCTTACCGTTTACAAGACGAATACTGTCACCGTCTGCTGCCTGTACGGATACTGCTGCCGGAACCATTGATGCGATCATAGATACTGCTAAAAGTGTTGCAAATACTTTTTTCTTCATTTTCGTCACCTCGTCATTTTTTTAACTGTTTCTTTTTACCTTTTGCGCATAAGGTTTTTTGATAGTTGTATAATACCACTTTGTTTCTGAAATAGCAAGACCTTTTTCGCATAAGTTTGAATTTTTTTATCTTTCTTTTTCGTCATTTGTTAAATATGCACAATTTATTTTTTCTATCTTATTACACTATGTCCAAAAAAGTGCTACTTTGAGGTCAAAAAAGTGCATACTCTTTGAATTGTATCCTATGGCTTGTGCATGTTTTTCCTTCGTCAGACAAGTAAAAACTTCTGCGCAGAACATTACGGAATAATTTCCTGTAACATAATAAAACAGCATTTCAGGTTCTGCACCCGAAATGCTGTTTTATTATGTCTTATTCATTTTGTATCCATTTATGCTGCCTGTTCTTTTTTCTTACCGGTAACTGTAAGCAGATGACTTTTGATCAGTACCGGACGTACTGCATTGTAGATCACTGCTACCAGGATCACAGAAACAACTGCATTGAATAATGTCGCTACAGCACTCATTTTTGCAAGTGCCTGTGCCAGTTCCTGAGGCTGTCCGAGAATATACTGTTTGTAGAAATATCCTACGATCGGATCTGCCACAACATTAAACGCAAGACCTGCTACAGAAGCAATCACACTCCATTTGAAAACGTATTTCTTATCTGTGCTTTCATTGATCTTTGCAATCTTGTGTGCTACCAGTCCTGTGATCAGGCCAATACAGAATTTCAGTACAAATGTCTTTGGTGCGCCTGTGATATATACAGGATCCATCAGGTCTGCAATTCCCATTCCGATGGCACCGGATAATCCGCCGTACACACCGCCGATCAGAAGTGCTGCCAGTACGCAGAATGCATTTCCGATATGGATGGATGTTGCATCACCGCCCGGTACAGGAATCTTAATCTGCAGGAATGTAAAAGATACATAGCATAACGCAGCCATAAGAGCTGTCTCTGCAAGTTTTGTAATTGTGCTGTTCTGAGTATTCATAATAACTGTCCCCTCTCATATGATCTGATAGAAGGCCCATATCAATAAGCCAGATTGCCTGTTTGATTCTCACTATCAGATTTTTTATATATTGACGCATCAATATGTTGAAGTTATCATACGCGAAATGTGTCATTATTTCAATGACCAATTTTTTGAATTTTTTAGAGGTCAGATTGGATATTATGTAAAAGAATCCTGCTCGCAGGATTCTCCGACTGCGGCGGGTCGCTTCAGCGACATAATTCCTCTCCGTCGCAGTGCGATCCTGCCCGGAGGGCCTTTTTGTGTTATAGGAACATTACGGAGTAATTTCCTATAACACAAAAAAGCCCTCCGTCTGCATGCTGCTCACATGAAAACAGAGGGCTTCATTATTCTATTTGCTTAGATTCTTGCTACGCCTGATTTTCTTGCTGCTTCTGCTACAGCTTTAGCTACAGCGTCTTTTACGCGTGGGTCAAATGCTGCCGGAAGAATATATTCCGCTGTTAATTCTTCGTCACTTACCAGACCTGCGATTGCATATGCTGCTGCAACTTTCATTTCATCGTTAACATCTGATGCTCTTGCGTCCAGTACACCACGGAAAAGTCCCGGGAAGCAGAGTACGTTGTTTACCTGGTTCGGGTAATCAGAACGTCCTGTGGATACCACTGCTGCGCCTGCTGCTTTTGCTTCGTCAGGGAAGATTTCAGGTACCGGGTTTGCACATGCAAAGATGATAGGATCTTTTGCCATTGTGCGGACCATATCCTGTGTCAGTGTTCCAGGTGCGGATACACCGATGAAGATGTCTGCGCCTTTGATCACTTCTGCAAGAGTACCTTTCTCTTTGTTGAAGTTTGTGATCTTAGCCATCTCTTCTTTGATCGGGTTTAATCCTTCTCTGCCTTCGTAAATCGCACCCTTTCTGTCTGTCATGATTACATTCTTAAGTCCCATGGACATTAACAGTTTGATGATAGCGATACCTGCAGCACCTGCTCCGGAAGTAACGATCTTCACTTCATCAAGCTTCTTGCCAACCAGTTTCAATGCGTTGATAACACCTGCAAGTGTGATAACTGCTGTTCCGTGCTGGTCATCGTGGAAGATCGGAATATCACAGCATTCTTTCAGTTTCTTTTCGATTTCAAAACATCTTGGTGCGGAAATATCCTCAAGGTTGATTCCTCCAAAGGATCCGGCCAGGAGGCTTACTGTCTTAACGATCTCATCAACATCTTTACTGCGGACGCAGAGCGGAATCGCATCTACACCGCCGAATTCTTTAAAGAGTACACATTTGCCTTCCATAACAGGCATACCTGCTTCCGGTCCGATATCTCCCAGTCCAAGTACCGCAGTTCCGTCTGTTACAACAGCAACTGTATTCCAGCGTCTTGTCAGATCATAACTCTTGTTTACATCCTTCTGGATCTCCAGACAAGGCTGAGCAACACCCGGTGTGTAAGCAAGGCTTAAAGCATCTTTGGAATCTACTTTGGCTCTTGATACAACCTCAATTTTACCTTTTAAGTCATAATGCATTTTTAAAGATTCTTTTGCGTAGTCCATTTTGTTTTGGCTCCCTTCTGCACTCTTTTTTTGAGACGCCTACATTGTAACATTAACCTGGCTCAGATTCTACTGTTTTTCTGACCTTTTTTATCAAAATAACTAAAACAGCATCTTTCTGTAGAAAATTGGAAAGATGCTGTCTCAGTTATGATACTTTATTTTTTGATATCAGGTCAGGGGCAAAATACCTTTTGACCCTGACATCATTATTTATCTTTATCAAAATGTACTTCTGCGCTGGCAACTGCACGCTCATCCAGGAGTTGTTTGAAGGTCTTGGTCTTTGCTTTTTCTTCGTAGTCATCGGACCAGTAGTAGCCTTTCAGTTCGTCCATATACTCATAGTAATCGCAAAGATAGATATATACTGTGGAAACATCCCTGTCCTGTATTGCATATGTGTCCGCATTACTGTTTGCCACTCCGCCATATGGCATGATATCTCCATTGGCATCCAGCATAACAGCAAAATATTTTGTTTCCGGATCCTGCATTTTCATAGTGATCTCAAATGGTGTTTTCGTAATGGAGAGAACACCATCTCCATTTTCATCTACCACATTTACATCCTTTTTAACCGTATCGGAAGTATTTTTCTCTACATCTACGCTGAACTTCCAGTCACCCTTCAGTGTCCATGAGTTATATCTGTTATTACCTTCATTTGCCTCAGGATACCGTTCAAAATACTCATTCCACATCTCAGTGAAAAACTGATGTTCCAGATTCTTCTGCTCTTCTGTCAGACTCTCATAATCTGCATCGTCTGTGCTGATTCCATGCTCTGCCATTTTCTGATTATATTCATCCCGCAGATCCTGAGGGATATCCGGAGTGGTATCCTGATCATCCGGAAGAGTACCCACAATATCTTTCAGATCCAGCTCCATGGTAAACCGGTCAGGTACTTTGATGTCTTTGACATAATCACTGATTGCCGGACCTCCCACCTGAGGAAGCTTCTCATCACTGTATTCATCCATTCCCAGTGCCTGGGCTAGCTTATCAAAACTAAAGTCCTCAGAATCTACATCAATCCCTTTTTCTTTGAAAAATGCGTTACGCACCTCATAAAATTTTGTCCATCCTGCATCATCCACTGTCATATCTTCCACAGGAATACGCAAAACTCCTGCATAGGTATTATCATCCAGCATTTTTCCATCCAGATAAGCATTGAACAGATTACTTTTTCCATCCATATAATCATATTTCACTGTAGAATTTTCGCTGAGCTTAACATTGGGTTTTCCATCAGATGTAATGAAGGTATCCGGGAATTTATCTTCTGTATGGATTGTCATGGACAGGTACAGAGCCATTTCATTACAGTATACTTCTGAAAGCGTGACAGTTGTTCCATCTACTGTTTTACTGTATGATTCATTGTCTTTCGTTTTATCTGCATTGTTATTTTCTGTTGTATTCTGATCCTCAGACTGAGCATTTTGAGAATTACTGCTGCCCTCCTGACTTCCATCAGCATCTGCAGACAGTGTATCTTCTGCAGATGCTGTCAGCTGCTTTGCGTATTTCGAATAATCACCATAAAATCCCAGGGAATTGCCGAGCTGCTTAAACACATTTCCGACCAGAGGAATGTTCTCTGCAAATGCAGGATTTGTGATACACACTGCGGAAAACACAGCTGCCGCTGCGGTCAGTCCCAAAGCTGTTTTGTACACTGTTTTGAATTTCTTATGCGATTTTACTGTTCCTGTGGATTTCTTTCCGGAACTTCCTGTTGATTTTTCTGTTGATTTTTCTGTTGATTTCTCTGGCAATCTTTGCACAATATTCTCTGCATTTTCCACATTTTCAGAAGCTGCTGCCATTTCCCTGATTCTGGCAAATGCTTCGTTTTTTGCATCTTCTGCCTGCTTTGGCAATGGAAAATCTGCCTGCATGATTTCCTCTATCGCATTATCATTTCTGTTATTCTTTTCTTTATCAAAATCCAACTTCTTCGCCATGATCACTTCATCCCTTTCTTGCACTTACCGTTATACTTCCTGCTGTTACCGATCCTGTTCTCATATTTCCATTCTGGTTTTCCGCAAGCTCTTCTGTTATACCTGTAAATTCTCTGTTTTTCTTTTTCTTCTGCTGCAGTCTTTCCTTCTGAATATTATCTTCTGCTGAAGTATATTCCTGCTTTAGCTGCACCCGGGCCCTGACCAGTCTGGTTTTTACTGTGTTTTCATTCATATTTAATATAGAAGCAATGTCTGCGATCCGAAATCCCTCTACATAATACAGAACCAGTATGATCCTGTAGGATTCGTCCAGCATTCCAAGCATTTCCTTGAACTCAAATTCCTCAATGGACATATCCTGTCCGGGAACTTCCGGAAGTTCTTCGGCTCTGCTGAAGTTTTTATAATGTCTGTGGATTTTATTGCATTCATTGATCAGAATACGAATCATCCAGGTTTTAAAATATTCCGGATTCTTCAGTGTATGTATTTTTTCAAAGCAGGTAAGTATGGTATCCTGCATGGCATCTGCGGCATCCTCATCATTATCCAGGATTCCCCGCGCCACCTTGTACATTGCCAGAGAATTCTTTTCCATCAGTTCCAGAAATGCATCCGCATCTCCTGAAATGGAACGTTTTACCAACTGTATCAAATGCTGATCCTCCTTGCTTATATGTTTCTGTAAATGGTTTTCATTCGAATGAAGTTTTATTGTTTTTGTTTTACACTTATTAGATGGGGAAATGCAATGAAAAGTTTCAAAAAGCTGCCACTTTTTTTGTGACAGCTTTCTCAGTAATTGTCATATAAAATTTTATAACTACTGCTATTTCTCTTCTGCAGAATCCAGCCTTTTCTGATACATAGACTTCAGTAAAAATTTTCCTGTCTCTGTTTTGAATACTTTTTCCAGCATATTTCTTATATTATTGCCGGAGAAATTGCTTTCGTCTGCATTAACCAGATAATCAGCTTCTATCATGATCTGATAGTCAATGCCATCTATTCCGTCTATCGTATGGTGATGACTTACAATATAAGAAACTCTGTCTGTAAATTCTTTTGGCAGGTCTGAATCCTTGAAGAATTCTTCTAACAGTGCCGCACTTTCTTCTTCCTGGTGCTTGCCGTTGGTGTTTCCGTATTTCACTCTACAGAGAGGACAGGCAATATCATGCACAACTGCTGTCACCTCCACCAGCTTCTGCAGCTCCGGATTCAGATTTTCGCCCTCTGCGATTGTTTTTGCGTAGGCATATACCTTCATGAAGTGATTGATATCGTGGAGATTCCCTTCTGAATATGCTACCATTTTCTTTATAACTTCTGATACTGTCATGTTTCATTCCTGCCTTTCTTCATTGTATTTTTATTTTCCGTACCTCTGTATTTTTGCTCCACAAATCCTCGCCGATTGCAACACTTTTTTCTTTTATCGTAATCATATACTCGGAATCCACCTGAATATCATAACCATACACACTTTCTTTTCCTATTTCTACATCTTTCTGATTTGCATAATAAGTGAAACCTACACGATAGACATCCGGATGTAAATCAATCTGAACATAATTATATCCACGTATCCAGTCTTCTTCGACATCTTTTTCATTAAGCAACAGTTGCGTCGCAAACTGCTCTGCTACAACACCCTTACTGGTTCCATCAGCATTTTCTATTGATCTGGCAGCAAAGCTCTGCAAAATCCACATCACTAACACAAGCTCCAATACTACAACAACCATAATAATTGCCGGATTCTTTTTCTCCCTGTTTATTTTCTTTATCACCAATCCAAACATATATACTACAATTGCTAGATTCACAACGCACGTGATAAGGGTGGCTTCCTGCTTATGATGTTCCCAGAATCCATCAGGAATCATAAAAGAACAAAGTATAAGAAATATACCTGTCATAACAATTGTAAAAAATCCATAAACTTTTCTGCTTTCCTTATCTTCTCGATTCTCCCAAAGATAATATACGCAGACAATGGCGCCAGCCCCCAGAAGCCCTGCAAACACCGCACCGCCAAAATTTGCATGACCTGAGAGTTTAAAAATAGCAGCAACTATCAGCATTACCGGTATCGCCAGATAACCTGCTATTTTATCCTGCCGTTGCTGCTGTTTTCGTATTTCTTCCATTGAGTACATCATCTCTGTCACTTCTGCAGATGTATATTTTTTCTCTGCTGACTCATCTTTTTTCATCTGAACCTCTTCTGATATTATCTCTGATTTCATCAGTTCCAAAAGTGATACCCCCAACGCAGTTGCCAACGGCTCCATAGTATTAATATCCGGAAAACCAAGTCCCCTCTCCCAACGGCTGACTGCCTTATCTGTCACTCCGATTTTTCCGGCAAGGCCAGCCTGTGTCATGTGCTGTTCTTTTCTTCTCTCTGAAATAAATGCTCCAAACTTTTTTGCATCCACTACTCCATATCCTCCAAAGCCATTTTCTGTCTTTGGTATACACTGAAATGTATGTTTTTGTCAATCTACGATTCATTTACCTTAAAATTCTCTGTAATTCCGTTTCTTCTAGAATTTTCCCGTGTGAAATTTTTTCTAAATAGTATATAAATATAAGTCTATGACTCAAGCTTTTTTCATATCTTTTTCATTCTCTTTCACTTTTAACACTTCTTGTAACAAAATATCAAACATTTCTGCTACTTCCTCAGGCGTTTTTCCACATAAAAGTGCTCCCTGAATTTTTCCACGCTTGTACCCATCATCAACTAACATCTGACCTAATTTAGTCATCTTACCGCCTCCCTGAGTTTTAACTAAAACTAGTATAGCATATTATAGAACAAACTGGAGAAATATTTTAAGTCTTGGTCACCCATATGCCGATTATATAATCTAGATACTCTATTTCATTTTACCAATATCCATACTTTTTACGTTTAACCACAAGAAATATCAAAGTTACCACCACTGCCATGAACTCTGCTACAACAATCGAGCACCAGATTCCATTAAGCCCAAGAATCAGCGGCAGGATCATTACGGAAGCGCATTCAAACAAAAGTGTTCTGAGGAATGAAATGACTGCCGATGTAAGTCCATCATTGAGGGCTGTAAAGAAAGCGGAGCCAAATATGGCAATCCCTGCGAAGATAAAGGAAACTGCATAGATTGAAAAACCATGCGCAGTCATATCCAGCAATGCTGCGTCATATCCTACAAAAATACCTGCCAGTGGCTTTGCCATAAATTCTGATACTCCAAACATCAACGCAGATGAAATCAAAATCAATGCAGAACTTTTTTTCAGCAAACTTTTCAGTTCTTTTGTATTCCCGGCACCATAATGATAACTGATCACCGGCGCAACACCTGTTGCATAGCCAATGAAAATTGCAATAAAAATAAAATTCACATACATGATCGTACCGTAGGCTGTCACCCCGTCTTCTCCTGCATATTTCATAAGCTGTGTATTATAAAGCATGCCGACGACGGACATAGAGATATTGCTCATAAGTTCCGAGCAGCCATTGGTGCAGATTCTAAGCAGTGCTCTGCCGTCCCATTCCGGTCTGACAATCCTTAAGCGGCTGGTATTTTTCCGGGCAAAATAAATCAGCGGAATAATACCTCCTACAATCTGTCCCAGTGCGGAAGCCATTGCCGCTCCGGCGATTCCCCACTGAAAAACAGCCATAAAAAGCGCATCACCAACCATATTTATCACACCTGCAGTAACTGTCACAATCAATCCCAGTTTCGGCTTTTCTGCGGTAACAGCCAGGCTTGAAAATGCGTACTGTAACATAAGGAATGGCAATGCTACGAGAATAATTCTTCCATATATAATACATTCTTCCAGCATCTCTCCTCTTGCTCCAAGAAATACGGCTACTGGTCTGAGAAAAATTATGCTGATTGCTCCAATTACAATTCCACAGATAATCGTAGCCATAATAAGGAGCGAAAAAATTTTCTGTGCTTTCTCTTTCTTTCCTTCACCCATGATTTTAGCAATCAACGCACTTCCACCAGTTCCAAACATAAATCCCATAACTCCGGTGATCATCAGAAATGGCATGATAAAATTTACCGCTGCAAATGATGTCTTTCCAACGAAATTTGATACAAAAAATCCATCAACTACACCATAGATGGATGTAAAGATCATCATAAGAATTGACGGTATTGTAAAACGGATCAGTCGTCTGTAACCGAAATGATCCGAAAGCTGTATTGTCTGTTCCATTTTCCTATTTTCCTTTCTGTTGTTAAGTCCCATAATCTTATAGATGATTTTATAACAATTTTCTTTAAATCTTTCCTCTGCTTATTTGACAGATTCCAGTAGTTCTTCCACTTTCTATAAAGATTCGATTTCATTCTTTAAATCTGCATGATATCTTTCAGTCAGCTTAAGATACAGGTTAATTTCTTCCTCCGTCCAATTGCTTAGCGCTTTACATTCAGCCTCAAATAGTCGTGCAGCTGTCTTGGAAGTATATGTTTTTCCTTTTTCAGTAAGATATACCATCTTCGATTTTCCATTACATTTTTCCAGATATACCGTTTCTTCATTTTCCAGTTTTCGAATTGCTGAATTGACTGTTTGTTTGCTGATTCCCGATAATTTGTAAATATCATAGAGCAGACATTTCCCGTCATTCGTGTGAAGCATATAAAGAACAAACAGAACGCAGTCCGATACTCCCAGCTTTAATGCCGCCTGATGATACAAGGAATCAATTTCTTCGTTCAGGCAGTTTATTTGATTAACTTTATCTTGAATTATCTCTGACATTTTTATTTTCCTTTCATAGTATGATTTCATACCAAAGTATAATAGTATGAAATCATACTATTGTCAATAGAGTGGCAGGCAAATATTCTGGTAAAAAATTTCAGGGAGTGTACAACTTACTTAAAGTTGTACACTCCCTGTTTTTTAATATTAGTATAGTTGCAGATTCTCTGCATTTAATAATTTTCTATATATACTTCAGAATTTGATACCTTATCGTAGCCAAAATTTATTTGCAAAGCTCCTCAGCCATAGCCTCAATCTCTGCCTCATTTGCTTCGCTGAGTGAGGACATGATCTTTACATTGTTCTCGAGCCATGTAATGTTTTTGCTCTTTTCGAACATTCCCTGCATTACTCTTGCCGCTGCCGGAGCCCAGCTTCCGTTTTCGATGAGTCCGATGGTGCGGTTCTGGTAGCTGCGTTCTGTCAGGTTTTCGATGTAAGTACGCATGAATGGGAAAATATCTCCGTTGTATGTAATTGTGGCAAGTACCAGTTTGCCGTAACGGAAAGCATCTTCTACTGCTTCTGCCATGTCATCTCTTGCAAGGTCAAATACAGTTACTT
>OOCW01002193.1_pt1 | contig 11543 bp, 12 predicted proteins | sample 1671201 | NCBI WGS metagenome assembly OOCW01 (sample SAMN06348132, study PRJEB24527) | human gut metagenome | biome: human gut; feature: ankylosing spondylitis patient; material: feces | host: Homo sapiens | place: China | collected 2015-10
GTTTAATATTTATAGTAAGACCTTTATGCGTATTAGCTTGTATCTTGGTAGATAGAAAGGCTAAGTGGAACAAAAAACAAATATTATTTATAATGTGGGTAAGAGAGACAGGGGTAATACCAGCAGCCCTTTGCGGTATTATTACAACTATGAAAGTTCCAGGTAGTGAAATAATATCATCTATAGTATTTATGACAATATTAATAACACTTATATTACAAGGAAGTACAACAAAGTTAGTAGCTAAAAAATTAAACTTATTAGAAGCTGAATTAGCTGTAGATGAAGATAAAAAATAAATTAAAATATTCAAAGATATAGTATAGATTGTGACTAATTTATACTATATTTTTTTATGATTATATAATTAAAAAATCTATTAATGTATAAATGAAAATTATGCTACTATATAAGAAATGTGAAAATATGTGAGTTTGTTCATAAAAGGGGGGAATTGAATGAAACTTTGGGGAGGACGTTTTAGAAGTGAAGAAAATAAATTAATGGAAGATTTTAATAGATCTTTTGATTTTGATTCGCTTTTATACAAAAAAGATATTGAAGGTAGCTTAGCTCATGTTTATATGCAAGTGCAGGTTAATTTATTAAGTGAAGAAGAAGGAAAAATAATTATAGATGGTTTAAAATCTATAGAAAAAGACATAGATGAAGGTAAATTACTTCTTAAGGGAAATTATGAAGACATACATAGCTTTGTAGAATCTAACTTAATACAACGAGTAGGTGATGTGGGCAAAAAGTTACATACAGGTAGAAGTAGAAATGATCAAGTGGCTGTGGATATGAGATTATTTGCAAAAGAAAAGTGCAAAGAAATTATTTCTTATGTGGAAAAATTAAAAGATACTTTAAGAGAAGTTGCAGATAATAATCCAGTTATAATGCCGGGATATACTCATTTACAAAGGGCACAAGTAGTTACATTTAAACATCATCTAATGGCATATTATTATATGCTAAATAGAGATAGTAAAAGGCTGAGTAATGCTTTAGACATTCTAGATGAAAGTCCTTTAGGTTGTGGAGCTTTAGCTGGTACTACTCATAATATTGATAGAAATATTACTTGTGAAAAGTTGGGATTTAAAAAGCCTATGGATAATTTTATGGATGGAGTAAGTGATAGAGATTATTTATTAGAACTTATGAGTGATTTCTCTATAATAATGATGCATTTAAGTAGACTTAGTGAAGAATTAATACTTTGGAGTTCTCAAGAGTTTAAATTTGTTGAATTAGATGACTTATACTCAACGGGAAGTTCAATAATGCCGCAAAAGAAAAATCCAGATGGAGCAGAGCTAATAAGAGGAAAAACGGGAAGAGTATATGGAAATTTAATATCACTACTTACAGTTATGAAGGGTTTACCTTTAGCTTATAATAAAGATATGCAAGAAGATAAGGAAGGTTTCTTTGATAGTGTAAATACTCTTTCTATGTGTCTTCAAATAATGGAAAGAATGATATCTACTTTAAAAGTTAGAAAAGATAATATGAAAAAAGCAGTCAAGGGCGGTTTTTTAAATGCTACAGAAGTGGCAGATTATTTAGTAAATAAAAAAGTACCATTTAGAGATGCTCACTGTATTGTAGGGCAAATTGTGATTTATTGCGAAGATAATAATAAAGCTATAGAAGATTTATCTTTGGATGAATTAAAACAATTCTCAGAAGTTTTTGATAAAGATATATACGAATTTATTAATTATGAGAATATATTAGACAAGGGAATAAAGAAAAACTTAAAATAAAAAAACAAGATGGATTGTCCATCTTGTTTTTTATCTTCTTCTTTTATTAGAATATCTCAATTTTCTTTTTCTTATTCTTCTTTTTTTAATTATTCTAGATATAACGAATAATATAAATAGAGTAATTAAAGCTAAAGCGAGTCTAATTGAATATTTCACCGTTGTATTTTCTGTTAAAAATCCAAATATACTATTTAAATCATTTTTAGCGACTAGATTAATTGTTTTTTCTAATGTTTTTCCGTTATAAACATCTAGTGTACCAACTTTATCTCCCTGTTTAATAGGTAAATCATAGTCTAAGTTGATTTTAGTAGTATAATCTTTAGATACAGGATTTCCTTTTTCTAAAACGACTTTATAGTTAAATGCTGGCTCATAAAGTAATTCTTTTTCTTTTGTGAATAAAACTCTTTTACTTTTAGTATAATCAGCCTTATTAATTATTGTTTGAGTGTAATAATTATCAAAAGCATAATCGATAAGTGTTCTAGAGTCCACATATACCTGAGTGCCATAATCTTTAAATACAGCACTTATAACTCTCATACCATTTTTTACAGCGCTTGATAATAAACATCTTCCAGCATCATCAGTATATCCTGTTTTAATACCATCTACTATATCGTATTTTATATCTATGTTCTTTCCTTTATACTGGATTTTTTCCGTTGACGTTAGGAACTTATTAGTATTATAGAATACTCTAGTTGTAAAACATCTACCTGTAGGTGTATCACGCTTTTCAAAAGTTACGGATTTTGTACTAACTATTTCCCTAATAACTTCGTTACTCATAGATTCTCTAGCCATTAAAGCCATATCATAAGCTGTAGTATAATGCTCTTTATCTGGTAACCCATGAGGATTATTAAAGTGGGTATTATTTGCTCCTATTGCTTTTGCTTCTTTATTCATTAATTTTGCAAACTCAACAGTTGATCCAGATACATATTCAGCTAATACTTCAGCGGCATCATTTGAAGAATGTATTAATAACCCCTGTAATAATTCTTTAACAGTAAAAATCTCACCTTTTTCTAAATACATACTTGAACCATCTACATAAAGTTGTTTATTAATCTCTACAGGTTCATCTAAGTTTTTGACATTTTTTATAACTAAATAAGCAGTCCATATCTTTGTTGTTGAAGCTGGATATATTTTTTTATCTCCATTCTTTTCATAAAGAACTTTACCAGTTTCATAATCTAATACTACAGAGTTTGGTGAAGAAATAGATACATCGCTGCTATCAGCAAATGAATAGACTGGACTTGAAAAAGTTGTTATAGAAATAAGACATGCGAGAATAAAAGATAAAAACTTTTTCATAAATAACCTCCCAATTTTAATCTTATATTTTAGTATATCATATTTTGGTTAATAATTAAATTAAGGAGGTATAAAAAAAATGAACAAAAGAAAAATAAGGATGTTTTTACTAATATTACTAATTTGCCCTGCTATATTAATTATAAAAGACAAATTTGTATCAAATGAAGATGTTTATGTTTTGACAGAAGAAAATAAAAAAATTGAAGAAAATATAAAATCAAAAGAAATAAAAAAAGAAGAAATAAATATTAGTAGTAAAGAAATAACCGTATATGTAAGCGGAGAGATTAAAAAACCAGGAATAGTAAAATTAAAAGATGGTGATAGACTTGCTACAGCAGTAGAAAAGTTGGGAGGGACAACTAAAAAAGCTGATTTAAATCAAGTTAATTTGGCTATAAAAGTTGAGGATGAGCAACATTATATTATTCCTAAAATAGGAGAAAATGTTAATGAAGAATCAGTAGATGATGAGAAGATTAGCAAAGGAAGTATGTCTGATAATTCATCACAAAAATCTTCTAAAATAAATATAAATACTGCTACAATAGAAGAACTGGATACATTACCAGGAGTAGGGGAGGCTACTGCTAATAAAATAGTAAATCACAGAAGTGAAAATGGAGAATTTAAGTCTATTGAAGAAATTAAAAATGTTAATGGAATTGGTGATAAAAAGTTTGAAGATATGAAAGAATTAATTTGTACTCAATAAAAAATTCTTCCTGATTAAGGGAAGAATTTTTTGTTGAAATAAATTATATTTTAATTGTTTACAATTGTAAAACTATTATCTGTTAAATTAAATTTATCTTTTAGGTTATGGCTTAAGTATATGTTTTTGTCTTTTGTAATAAAAATAGCATCAACACCATCTAAATTTTCAACTAACTTTAAACCATCTTTAATACCTAAACCGAAAGCTGTAGTAGATAAGGCATCGCATATGATAGATTTATCAGAAACTATGGTTACACTGCTTAAATTATTATCAAAAGGATAGCCAGTATGAGGGTCCAGCATATGGTGATAAATTTTATTGTTTTGTTCTAAGTATCTTTCATAAATTCCAGAAGTAACAACAGATTTATTTGTAACTTTAATATTTCCTATGGAATTTCCACGAACTTTAGTTGGATCTTGAATTCCTATGGAAAATGGTTGACTATTTTCCTTAGTTCCAAGAGCATAAATATTTCCCCCTAAATTGATTAAGGCACTGTCTAATTTTTCATCTTCTTTTAAATATTTATATATTTTATCGGCAGCATAACCTTTAGCAATACCACCTAAGTCTATCTTCATATTTTTTTTAGCTAATTTTATAGATTTAGTATCATCGTCAAAAAGTATATCTTTATAATTAACTAAAGATATTTTTTCTTTTATTTCTTTTTCTGTTGGAACTTTAGCATTATCTGCACCAATTCCCCATAAATCAATAATAGGCCCTATACTAATATCAAAAGTGTCATTGGAAATACTAGAAAAATTAATAGACTCTTTTATAACATAATAAGTGTCATCAGATAGTTGTACATAATTCTTACCAGCGTTTTCGTTTATTTTAGATATTTCGCTATTAGATATTTGACAACTCATTTTATTATCAATATCCATTAAGATTGATTCACATTTTTTTAGAATCCTATCTCCATCATTCTTTTTTACATTATATAGCGTTATCTCATTAATAGTTCCCAAGTTATAATATGTATTAGAATATTTACTTTCTTTCTTATTGGTAATTATTATAAAAAAAGAAGATAATATAATAATAGATGTAATTATTATCAACGAGAGTTTTTTATTCATTATAATGATTCCTCCAAATATTTATGTTATATTTAAACTAACATTTAAATTATAACATAAATATTTATAAATAATATTTGTGATTGGGAGGATGAAGCTTGAAGAAAAAAGACTTTATATTAATATCTGCTGTTTTGTTAATTGTATCTGTAACTTTTAGTATTAATTATTTTATAAATACTAAAAAAGGAGAAAAAATAGAAATATATGTTGATAATAAGTTATATAAAACTTATGATATTGATGATGAAGATGAAATAAAAATAGAGAGTGAAAAAGGATATAATTTAATTAAAATTCATAATCATGGAGTAGAAATTACTGAAGCATCTTGTCCAGATAAGGTGTGTATACATGAAGGTTTTATTGAAAAATCAAGTAAAAGTATAGTTTGTTTGCCTAATAAGGTACATATAAAAATAACGAGTGATAGCAATAATGAAGATGAAGAAGATGTTATATCTAAATAGATTTGGAGGTAAAAATGGTTAACTTAGGAAATGACTGGGACGATTTATTAAAAGACGAATTTAAAAAAGATTATTATCTGAAGTTAAGAGAATTTCTTATAGAAGAATATAAAAATAGAACTATATATCCCAATATGTATAATATATTTGAAGCATTGAAACATACATCTTATAAGGATACGAAGGTTTTGATTTTAGGACAAGATCCATATCATGGCGAAAACCAAGCTCATGGACTTGCTTTTTCTGTACAGCCAGGTGTTAAGATTCCACCATCACTATTAAATATGTATAAAGAATTAAAAGAAGATATAGGATGTTTTATACCTAATAACGGTTATTTAATTCCATGGTCAGACCAAGGAGTTTTGTTATTAAATACAGCTCTTACAGTTAGAGCTGGAGAAGCTAACTCTCATCAAAATAAAGGATGGGAGATTTTCACTGATGAAATTATAAAAAAATTAAATGAAAGAGAAGACCCGGTAATATTTGTTTTATGGGGAGGAAATGCTAGGAAGAAAAAAGCTTTTATCAATAGTAGTAGACACTATATATTAGAAGCTCCTCATCCAAGTCCTTTATCTGCTCATAGAGGATTCTTTGGATGTAAACATTTTTCTAAAATAAACGACATACTTATTAAGTTAGGTAAGGAACCTATTGATTGGCAAATACCAAATATATAAAAATAGATTTTTTTGTAACATCTTATCGATATAAATAATATTTTATAATGAGGTAGGGTGTTATATATGAAAGTGAATAAATTAAATAGTAAAATAGTAAGTGAAAAAATAAAAAATAATGAATTTAAATTAATAATAGATTTAAGATCTAAAGATTCATATTTAATAAGTCATTTACCTGGAGCTATAAATATTCCAACTAATGAAATAAATGATTATCTAGACTATATTAGAAGTGTTACAAATGAAGATATACTTCTTTATTGTAATGCTGGAAGCCAAAGTATGACAGTGGGAAAGGTTCTTCTAATTAATGGCTTTAATAATATATACAGTCTTGCCAATGGAATAAAATCTTACAATTATGAATTATATAAATAGTTAAAAATAAAAGGTAACAATTTTGTTAATTGTGAATCATAAAGTGAAGTGCTTAAATAGTTGCAATAACTAGATAAGCACTTTTTATGTTTTTTGTCAAGTTGACAATGTTAAAATAAAGAGTTACAATTTAGTTACAAAATAACTTTCGACGAATGATTTAAAGTTAAATAAAACATAGGAGGAGATAGTTTGAGTTATATAAATAGAAAGTTAAAATCTATTATGTTATCTGGATTATTATCTATGGGGATTGTAACAACAAATTATATCGCTTTTAATAAAGAAGTTGTTTTAATAGTTGATGGACAAGAAATTGAAGTTAATTCACTTCAATCAGACGTACAAGGTGTATTAGATGAAAATGAAATAGATTATGATAAAAATGATATAATCAGTGAAGATTTAGATGCTTCATTAGAAGATGGAATGGAAATAGAAGTTAAGCGAGTTACTAAAAAAACTATTGTAGAAAAAGAGGATATACCTTATGATACAGTTGTAAAATATGATAGTTCTTTACTAAAAGGTAAAAAGCAAGTATTACAAGTAGGTAAAAATGGTACTAAAGAGCTTGTTTATGAAGGTGTCTACGAAGACGGTCAATTAGTAAGAAAAATATTAATACAAGAAAAAATCACGAAAAAAGCTAAAGATAAAGTTATAAAAAAGGGAACTAAGGAAAAGGAAAAAATGAAAAGCACTAGTAAAAAATCTAGTAGTTTAAAAAGTAGTTTAGGGAAGAAGATGGTAGTATCAGCTACAGCATATAGTGGCGATGGTATAACATCTACAGGTACAGTTCCGAAATGGGGAACTATAGCAGTAGATCCAAGTATAATACCATACGGAACTAAGGTATATATACCTCAGTTTGGTAAATATTTTATAGCAGAAGATTGTGGTGGAGGAATCAAAGGTAATAAAATAGATATATTTATGAATAGTGAATCTCAGTGTAATAGCTGGGGAAGAAGAACAATAGACATATATATTGTTGAATAGAAAAAAGCCTTAAGGTGTATAAACTCCTTAAGGCTTTTAATTTAGTGAAATAATTATGTTTAAAATATAATTATTTATAACAAAATAATTATAAAAAACTATTTAAAAATTATAAAAGATAATTTATAATAATATTTATTTAAAATCAAGGAGACATTATATATGAAAGATTTTACACTAAGAACAAGCCTTATTGTTGGAGATGAAGGTATAAATAAATTAGAAAACTCAAATGTAATAGTATTTGGAGTAGGTGGAGTAGGAAGTTTTGCTGCAGAAGCCATAGTTCGTGCTGGAGTAGGAAGCATAACTATAGTAGATTTTGATGATGTGGATATAACAAATATAAATAGACAGTTGCCAGCTCTACATTCTACAGTAGGTAAATTAAAAGTCGATGTAATGAAAGAAAGATTATTAGATATAAATCCAGATTTAAATATAAAAGCAATTGCGAAAAAATATAATAAAGAAACTACAGATGAAATACTAGTAGAAGATTATGATTATGTAGTAGATGCTATAGATATGGTTACTTCAAAAATATTATTAGTGGAAGAGTGTAATAAAAAGGGATTAAAATTAATATCTTCTATGGGAATGGGTAATAAATTAGATCCAACTAAAATAGTAGTTACAGATATACATAAAACTCATACTTGTCCACTGGCAAAAGTCATGAGAAAAGAATTAAAAGATAGAAGAATTAAAAAGCTTAAAGTTGTTTATTCAGAAGAGCAACCTCAAGAATTAAAGAAAAAAATAATGAATGGAAGAAAAGTGACCCCAGGAAGTACTTCATTTGTACCATCTGTGGGAGGATTAACAATAGCTTCTGTAGTTATAAATGATTTACTAAATAAATAATAGATATAAAATAGCATTAGCCTTTAAATTAATTGGTTAATGCTATTTTTATATTATAATTTATATTAAAGGAATAATATAAAAAGTTATTCTTTTAAAATTATTAAGGATAGTGAGGTATGATGAAAAATATATCAAATTATATATCCGTATCACGTATGTTTTTGGCTTTTACACTACTTTTTACAAAACCATTAAGTGTAAATTTTTTTGTGATTTATTGTTTATGTGGAGTAAGTGATATTTTAGATGGATATATAGCAAGAAAAACAAATACAGTTAGTAAAATAGGTGGAAAACTTGATTCTATGGGAGATTTTATAATGATTGTTTTTGCAATAATAGTTTTATATCCAGTTATTAATTTAGAAAAGACGGTTACTATATGGATATTTATTATTGCATGTATCAAAATACTTGCCATAATAATTGCGCTCTTTAAGTTTAGAGAATTATATGAGCCTCATACTTATGCAAATAAGTTTACAGGAATTTTACTATTTTTATATCCAATGTCATTTTTACTAGAACAATCATTTGTATATACATATATATTATGCGTTATTGCAACTGTTTCTGCTATGGAGGAGCTTTTAATTAATATAATATCAAGTAAAATGGAGATGGATATAAGAAGTATATTGGATTTTGTGTTATATAAGTAATATAACTTAGCTTAATATTCTACTTCGTATTTTTTTGTAGTGAAAATCTTATATCCATCGCTATAAAAAACTAAATCTCCGTTAATATCAGTTCTAAAAGTATTTACATGATATTTTTGTAATGTATCTAAAGTCGATTTATGAGGGTGGCCATAGTTATTTTTATATCCACAAGAAATTGCTGCTATTTGAGGAGATGTTTTTTCTATAAAAGTATCTATGGAAGAAGAGTTACTGCCATGATGGGCTACCTTTAAAAAGTCAACATCTTCTAAATTATAAGAATTAAGTATATTTAATTCATTTTCTTCTTCGCAATCTCCTGTAAAAAGAAAATCCATATCTTTATAACTTAGATTAAAAACAATAGAATTTAGATTATTGTTATCTTGAATATAAGAAGGACTAAGTACATGAATTTTCATATCTTCATCGATTTTTATAGTATCGTTCTTTGAAAGATAATCAATTTTTAAGTTTTTCTTACTACAAGCTTTTACTAAGTTTTTATAGTGAGTAGTATTATCTTTTTGATTTGGCATATAGAATTTTTTTACTGAATAATTTTCTATTACATAATCTAAACTACCAATGTGATCCTTATCTAAATGAGTAGCTACTACAATATCTAAATTTTTTACTTTTTTAGATTTTAAGTAAGACTTAATTATTCTATTATTATCTTCATCTCCGCCATCAATAAGGATATTTTTATGACAAGGTGTTTTAATTAAAATACAATCACCTTGACCAACATCTATAATATGTACAGATAAAAAATTATCGTATTTCTCACAACCACAGAATATTAAAACAAAAATTATAATTATTAAAAATTTAAATTTTATCTTCAAAGCTTCACTCCTTCAATAAATAAACTTCATATTTTATTCATAATTATTAAGTAAAATCTAGATTATTATACATAAATAAAAAATGATGTATAATAGAATCTATGAAAAAATTTTGTATGATTTCATAAAAAGTGATATCATGTACAGTGAATAGAAAAATATTTATTTGATTTCAAATAGAATGTTTATATACATTTTATTAGGGTATTATATATATTAAATGCAATTTAGGTCGAAAAATATTTAATAATAAAAATTAAGGTTAATATAACATAAAATCTCAGCTGAAAACAGGAGGAAATTATGAAATTTAAAAATATAGATATGGAATCGAGGGAACTTCTTAATCCATATTTTGATTTAGTAGATTATGAAGCCTGTGAATATTGTTTTAATACATTATACATGTGGCAACATTTATATAAAACAGGTTACTATATAGGAGATGAATTTGCTGTAATCGTTGCGGAATCTGAAGGAAATACATTCTCTATACTACCTTTAGCAAAAAAAGAAGATATGCCAAAGGTTATACAATATATAATAGATTATTTTGAAAAAGAGGAAAAAAAGATTTATTTCAGAGGAATAACAAAAGAAGTAGTAGAATTTTTAAAAGAAAATTACCCGGGAAAATTCGACTATACTGAAGAAAGAGACTTATTCGATTATATATATGATGGAGAAAGTATGAGGACTCTAAAAGGAAGAAAGAATGTTAAAAAGAGAAATCATATAAATTTCTTCTTAAAAGAATACGATGGAAGATTTGAATATAGATTACTTGATGAAAATGATTTTGATGCATGTATAGAGCTAGTGCATGAATGGACAAGTAATAAAGAAGAAAATGATGCTGTAACTGATGATATGGAAGAAGAGCTTATCGGAATAAAAAAATTATTTAATAATTATAGTGTAATAAAAGATAAACTTAAAATAGCGGGTATATTTATAGATGGCAAATTAGAAGCTTTTACTATGGGAGAATATATAAATCCTAATATGGCTTTAATTCATATAGAAAAAGCTAATCCAAGTATTAGAGGATTATATCCATATATAAATCAACAATTCCTAGTTAATGAATTTAGTGATGTAGAATTTGTAAATAGGGAAGAAGATTTAGGTATAGAAGGACTTAGAAAAGCAAAATTATCTTATCACCCGGTAAGATTTGTAGAAAAGTATACTGTTAGAGAGGTATAAACTTATGAATATTAGGTTTGCTAGGGAATGTGATAAAGATAATATAATAGGAATTTGGAACTATTGTTTTAACGATGGTCCTAAATTCACTGATTATTACTTTAATAATAAATATAAGAATTATAACACAGTTGTAGTTGAAGAAGAGGAGGAGATAGTCTCTTCTCTTCAATTAAACCAATATGAGATAAGATTAAATAATAAAGTATATAATACATCTTATGTAGTTGGAGTATCTACTTTACCTGAAGTTAGAGGTAAGGGATACATGAAACATATTATGAACTTTACTTTAAATGAACTATATAAAAAAGGTCAACTTGTATCGATTTTAATGCCTATAGACTATAGATTGTATAGAAAATATGGATATGAACATTGTTATGACCAAATAGAATATGAAATTGATATGGAAGATTTAAAAGGATTTAAATCTGAAGGTAGTTTAAAGAAAGCTAAATTAAATGATATTGAA
>OOCW01002195.1_pt1 | contig 11540 bp, 8 predicted proteins | sample 1671201 | NCBI WGS metagenome assembly OOCW01 (sample SAMN06348132, study PRJEB24527) | human gut metagenome | biome: human gut; feature: ankylosing spondylitis patient; material: feces | host: Homo sapiens | place: China | collected 2015-10
ATATTATTATATAATATTTATTAATAGACATAAAATTAGTGGGGAGTGTTATAATGGGTGAAAATTTAATTAGATTAGAAGAATTTACTGCTCTACAAGAGCAATACTTATTAAATACAAAGGATTTCTTACAGATTGTGATGAATGAAATAAAAGCTAGACGCTCACAAGTTGAATTATTAGAAAGCGAGGTAGAAGATGTAAAGCAAGAAAATGAGAGATTAAAAAATTATATAGCTATGTTAGAAGCCCAGTTGAAAAGTAAGAAGCTAGAGGAAAGCGTATCAGAAGAAAAAATAGATGTGTGTAATAATAAGACTAATGTAAGCGTAGTGAAGCAAGAAACAGAGATGATGAATATAGAAGAGTTGATGAAACAAATTAAGCAAAGTTTTATAGCTGAAGAAGAGCAGAAGTTAATCGGGTTATTAGAATATACATATCAAAATGCTGCTTATTATAATACGCTATGGGAAAACAGACTGATCAATCAGTTATTATGTATTAGCTATTTTTATAACTATGATAAAAAGATGATTCAAAATTATAGCAGTATAAGAGAATATCTTAAAATAGAGCTAGAAGGAAACAAATTATATCGTTTGCTATGTCAGGATAGAGAGAAAAAAATATATGATAAAGTTAAGATTTGTGCATCTAGGTATATGGAGACGCATGAAAATATATATGGCTTTGAAGGGAAAGCAGCAAAAGAATTGAGAAAGAAAATAAAGAGAGCATGTATACCCTATAGAAAGGAGATATTCAAAAAAAGTAATTGTTGTTCAAGACAAATAGGTATGAAAGAAATGTGGGTATTTATGAAGGACTCAGCAGGAGCCGTAAAAGTCGAAGCAAAGTATTGTAAAAAGTGTAGTAAGTTTTATTTAGAAAGGCATGAAGTAGCACATATAAACATATTAATAGCACCACATGAAATTAAAACAAAGTTAGATAAAGAAATAGAGCAAAAGATTATTATAAGTAATAATAATCAAGAAATATCAAAGTCTACCTCAGGAGAATTAAATATTAATCTAAACAAAACATCACCGCTTATGCAGATGGGGTATACAACTTCCAAAAGTGAGCAAGAGCGCTGGAGGATACTTACACAACATGCAATGCCTACTTTAGGAAAAGAAAAAACTAAAAATTATTTGAAGTTATTTATAAAGATGCATGGTTCAAAAGCAAATATGAAAAATGCAGTAGCAGCATGGCAAAAGGATTTGAACAAAATTGAAAGCTATTTTTAGATGTAATGATACATAGGATAATTATTAAAATAACATATTTTGGCTATACTTAAAGATAAGCAATATATAAAGGAAAATTATAGATATAGGAGAAAATACGATATGAAAAACTGTATGACTTCATTTAAAAAGCGTTTAAAGTACTTTTTAGAACAAAATCATCAAGTTTATATCTGTCAGATTGATTATAAGAAAGAGCCATTTGTCCATTTTGGAATGAGTGACTTAAATGCTCCTTATGAGGAGGAGCATGAGCTTAGAAGAGGGATTTTTGCAAGGAAGTTAACAAATGGTATTAAGACCTTTATAACGTATAAAAGTGGGGAGTATTGTACCACGGCTTATAATATGTTTACAGATGAAGAATGGATGATAGTAGCATATCGGCCTAAGCCATGGAGTCTTATATCTAGAGATGAGATGTTAGCGAATTTATTTGTATGGGCAAGCTGCGCCGTAGAAGCAACGCAAAAGATTACAGAAGAAGAATATAAGAAGGGTAAACTTAATCTAGAACGAATGAATAATAGTATTCGTAAGTCGAATATAGCACAGTTTGAAATCGACAAATTAATGGATAAATATTGTAATAGCAGGGTGTAGAAAGTCCCTTATTGTATGGTTTTTCAAGATTAGTGGAAGTTTATGTTAAATTCCTTTATAATAAAGACATAGCAAACACATAATATGACTTTAAAATAGACAACCATATAATAAGGGAGTAAAAAATGAAGATACGTAAGTTTTTTAATAAATTAAGTTTACTAGGTTTAGTAGCAGCCCTAACATTTTTACCAGGATGTAATGGGGCAGCCCAAGCCTTTAAAGAGCAAGTTACATCAAATAGTACAACACAAGTAAACCAAAATGTAACTGAAGATAAGAATGTTACTCAGGGAGAAAGCGAAATCCACTTTATTGATACAGGAAATTCTGATGCAATTCTCATTATAAACAATGGTGAGGCGATGTTAATAGATGGCGCTGAAAATGAAGATGGTGAGTTCATTGTAAGTTATTTAAAGAGTCATGGCATTACAGAACTTGAATATATTATTTCAACACATGCACATGCTGATCACGTAGGAGGATTAGATACTGTTGTAGAGAATATACATATCAATACTGTATTTGTAGCAAATGGTGATGCAGATACTAAAGTATATCGTGACTTCATTAATGCCGTTATGGACAAAGGATTAACACCAAGTGTGCCATTAGAAGACAGCCAGTTCCCATTAGGTGGAGGTTACTTCAGGGTAATGAATACAGATGGTGGTAGTGATACAAATAATGAATCTCTCGTTGTAGAATATATCAATGGTGAGGATAAGGTGATTCTCATGGGAGATGCTGAGGAAGAAGTTGAAAAAGAAATCTTATCGAAAGTAGAAGAAGTAGATTTATTAAAAGTGGGGCACCATGGTTCTAGAACAAGTACTTCACAAGCATTCTTAGAAAAGATTAATCCAACTTATGCAGTCATTACTTGCGGAGAAGGAAATAAATATGGACATCCACATCAAGAAACTTTAGATAAACTAAAGGGGATTGAAGTACATAGAACAGATAAATGCGGTAGCATTGTATTTAAATCTACAGGACATGGTATTACAACAGACTGTGAAAATGGTACAGTAGGAACAAAGAAAAAAGAAGAGAAGCAAAATGTAATAGAGCAAACAGAGACTAAGAAAGATAGCATTACAGTATCAAATACAGCTAGTAACGGAGATTCAACGAGTAAAGAAGATACAAGTAATAAGGATGCTGCCAATGTTAAAGATACAACACCAGATAAGGGAGAAGTAGTATATTGGACACCTAGTGGTAAAAGCTATCATAAAACAGAGGATTGCCAGGCACTTTCTAGAAGTAAAACTATTTTAAGTGGTACCCTTGAGGAAAGTGGCAAAGATGATCCATGTGATCATTGCTATAAATAATAGGTATAAAAAGTAGATAAAAAAAGGCTGTGTACTAAAAAGTTAGTACACAGCTTTTTTCGTTAATTGGTTATAATACTAAAAATAGGATTAGAAAAAGGAAAGGAAGATAGATGAATAGAGATATGAGCAAACAGTATGAGGACTTTTTGGGCATTCTTCCAATAGGAAGCAAAATACTAGATGCAAGTTGTGGCCCAAGGAGAGATAGTTTAATCTTTATGAATCATGGATATGAAGTGGTAGCCTTAGATGGTGCTATAGAGATGTGTCAGTTAGCAGGGGCATATATTGGAAAAGAGGTAGTGCATATGCAGTTTAATGAGATTGATTTTGCCCCTATCTTTGATGGCATTTGGGCAGCAGCTTCCTTAGTGCATGTGCCTAGCTACGAGCTTGAAGGAATACTTAATAAGTTTAAGAAGGCACTAACGCCTGGGGGGATTTTATATACTTCGTTTAAATATGGTGACTTTGAAGGCGAGAAAAATGGCCGGTATTATCATGATTTAAGTAAAGCAAGGGCAGAGGCCTTATTCACAGGTTTAGGCTTTAAAATCTTAAAAATGTGGATAACAGAAGATATTCTACAAACTTATGTGGATGAAAAGTGGATAAATATACTTATATGTAAATTATAAAAGGATGTCACAAGATTAATAATAACCTTGCGACATCCTTTTATAATTTCTCACATCTTAGTAAGTCTTGATAGGCATAAGCAAGCAACATGGCATCTCTAATTTTTTTATCAATGAATTGATGAGGTGAAACGGTATTTAAAACGGTTTGATTTTTTAAGATGACTTCCTGTGAAGAATAAAAGGAAATCGCATTGTAATTAACATAGCCAAAGGTAAAGGCATGACCTGGAGTGTAAGGATGTGGTTTGAATTTAATGGGAATGAAGATAAGTTTGTCTGTAATGAGAAGGGGAAGATTAGAACTTGCATTTAAGATTTGACTACTCCAAGCATGTATAGCCTCTCTATTTAGTTTGGCTAAAAAGTAAATCCTACGTCCATATTGAGAAACATTAAGCGATATAAATTCTTTGGTACCATCTTTGTATAAAATACAAGTACGACAGTTTTGCTCGGCATCATAGTAGGGAAAGAAAGCATCAATATCTAAATAATTCATTAAAATCAACTCCTTATAGCTATGAAAAGTTATTCTTTCCACATAAATTCATATTGCTTTTTGTGATCTAAGTAAGCGTATAGAAGTAGTTTGGCACTTACCATTTTCTTATCAATATAGGAACTAGAAGAAAGTGTAGGTAATATTGTTTGGCTTTTTAAAACGATTTCCGAATCGGTATAGCTTACAATAGAACCTGTATGTATATAGCCGTAGCTTACCTCATTCATTGTGCCTTCTTTTTGAAGTTTGACAGGTAAGAACACATTTTGGGTGTCGATAATAAGTGGAACTTGATGTTTAATACCAGTTACTTTAGTACTCCATAAGCGAATAGAACGGTAATCAAGGCCAATTTCACAGAGTAAGTGAGAAACAAATTGTCTTAGTTCATAGTGTGTATATTGTTTAGTGCCATCACGTAATAAGATACATGTTTTCACACTACCATCAGCACTATAGCAAGGAAAGAAGGCCTCGATTTCAAAATACTTCATAATATCATCTCCTTACAATAAAATAGAACATATGTTCGATTTGCGTTCAGGTATAAATACAGGGAGGAAAAGTTATGGAGGAACGAGAAGAGGCTAATAAGATGGTTATAGGTCAATCTAAAAATAAAGGAATTGTTGTAATGCCTTTGGAATTAGATTTTGGAGCAAGCCATCAAGTTATAGAAATACAAAAAGATTCAAATTGTAAAGCATTACTAGGTTATAACCTAGATGACGAAAAAATGATTTTATTAAAGGAAGCGTTAAAAAGAGCTGATAAAGTTTTAGTATATCGATTAAATACAGGAACACATGCAACCTATGTAAGTAGAAATTTTAGGATAAGTGCTAAAAGTTCGGGGAGTAGAGGTAATGATATATCAGTAAAACTTATTCCATTTACGAGAGAAAATTGGGGACAGGTCTACAAAAATGATAATGAAGAAGAGTGGGGACAGGTCTACAAAAATGGGGGTGAGAAAGAAAATGAGGGACAGGTCTGCAAAGCTGCTGTTGTGACGTTGATTAAAGGAGAGTGTGTGGATTGGCAAGTGATTGATGGGGAGACAGAGGTTCGAAATAATGATTATGTGAGCTTTCTGGGGAATATTGAAGAGGTGTTAATGGGAGAAGAGAGAGAGTTAGTATTAAGTGGGGGAAATAGTTATAAGGCTAAGGAGTCAGATTGGGAGGAGTTCTTTGAAACTATAAGAGGGTATGAGTGGTGTGTTATGGGGGTAACGGAAGAGCTAATTAAGATAAAGCAAAGGACAACGGAGTTTATTAGAGAGTTGAGAGAAGCAGGACGAAGTGTATATGGTGTAGTAGCCAATTATGAGGTGGCAAATTGTATGGGGATTATTTCTATTGCAAATGGGGTTAAACTTGAAAATGGACATGTATTAAATAGAAATGAATGTGTTGCATGGATGGCTGGAAAGATGGCTAGCTTTAAATTAAAAGCAGATGAAGTGGATAATATTTACGAAGGGGCAATCGATAGTGATAAAAAAGTTACACGTGCGCAGCTTAATAAATGGACAAAGCAAGGACAGATCATATTTTATAAAGTAAGAAATCGTGTAGCGATAGTAGAAGATGTTAATACATTTAAGGCTTTTACACCTAAATGGGGAGAGGTATATAGGGAAAATGCTTTTATCAGGTTAGTAGATATTATGAAAGAAGATTTTCATAAGTTAATGAGGATTTATTATGTAAGAGATATTAGACTAGGGAAGAGCAGAGAAGAAAGCAAAATATATTTTAAAGAGATTTGCAGTAAATATCTTTGTGCATTACAGAGTAGAGGAATATTATATGAAGTTAATGTGGATAGGGATTTAGAAGTGTTTTTGGCAGAGGATGTAGAAGGAATAGATATTAGCCTAATTTTAAAAGCTGATAAGATTAAAGATAAAACATATGTGGAGATTCCGTATAATAGCTTAATAAGCTAATAAAATGATAAATCAATAAGTTAATAGGTTTATAGATTGACAAGCTATAAGCTTATAGAGTTGTAAGTTAATGGAGTTATAGATAGGTAGATAGATAGATGGCAGGCAATTAATAAGATGAGGGGGTAATAAACTAATAGAGTCATAACTTTAGAAATTGATAGAGTAGGATACCTATAAAGTACAAGGAGCAGAGTGTAGTGAATGGCTGTATAAGTAATTGATTGAACGAGTTATACGGTCATTTTAAGATTGTAGGGTGTTTTAGTAAGACACAAGTATAGTTGCAGTAAATAGACAAGATAAAGTTTGATATAGAAAAGTAGGGAACAGCGGTGGGGGAATAGTGATCAGGAAATGAGAAATGCATGAGACATAAGAGTGTGTAAGAAGTATGTGAGATGGAATGAGAAATATATGAACTGGCATAAGAAAGAGTACATATAGGATAAGAAATATAAGTTATAGAATCGAAGTGAGATGGTGGAGAGAGTAGTAACGACTAATAAGATATAGTTGAAGTATAAGAGGAAAACTGAAATAACGGATTAAAATCATACAATGATTTAAAGTAGGAAGTTATACGGACATTGAAAGATAAATAAAGTGAGGTTGTATCAAAAAAATATTAAATAAATGTTAATTTTGTTAAGTAATTATTGGTAAAATAAACTACAGTATAATATATAAAGTTATATGCATATCAAGGCATAAGGCCTAGTTTAACATTAAAGTGGTAATCATTATAAATGATAAGAAAATATGTATAACTCGCTATTCCAGTAAATGGCTGTTGAAATAAAAGAAGGCCTTAAGCTATAATAAGGTCACGGAACACAGAGGTGTTCGAAATCGCAAAATGTAAAAAAGAGATTACAACATATTACAAAGTATTACATAAATATTAACTATGTAATATGTAAATATAAAAGATAGAATCACTCAGTTAGTTAGTAGGTATGTACTAAATATAGCACTTTAAATTTAACAGATACACAAATCTCTTGGATATATGTATTTTGCAAAACTTATAACTTACAAACAAACTTAAACTCAGACATAATTAGGAGGACTAGACAATGAAATTACGTCAAAAATTAGCAGTAGTTCTTGCATCAGCAATGGTTGTATCAGCTGTGCCAGTTGTAACAATGGCAGCTTCAAAAAACAGCTTAACAAAAGAAACTCTTAACTTAGCAAAAGATGAGATCACAACATCAAACGCAGTTAAAGTTGAATTCAAAGATAGCAAAGAAGGACAAAAAGAAGTATTCTATTTAGAACTTGAAAATGCAGAATGGAACTTCACAACATTAGATTCAAAAGATGGTACAGTAAACGGAGACATCGTAACATTCGCAAACGGAACAGTTTACGAAAAACAATCAGATGAAATCGTTAAAGTAACATATACAGTAGATGCTAAAAAAGAAGCTTACTTCCCAATCATGGCAGAAGTAACAGGTGGAGACGCTAAAGTATCTATCGTAACAAAAGGTGGAAATACAACAGTATCTAACGGAACATTCGTATTCGCTACAACAAGCGATGCTAACGTAGTTGTAACAGTTGATACAAAAGAAAAAGACCTTCCAACATTATACACAGAAGGTACAATCGCTGATATCAAACTTACAGAATCAATGAAAGGTGCATTCGCAGCACTTGAAGATGATGAAAGAGAAGTAAAACTTACACTTGAAAACAGTGACTTCGAATTCGTAAACGCTGGTACAGTAGAATTCACATACGGTTTTGCAGGTCAAGGTAACGATACAGCTTCAGTAGTAGCTAAAGTTAACTCAAAAGACAAACAAACAATCGTAGTGACATTACCACAAAACTTAAAAGCAGACTCAATCGGTCAAATCAAGCTTAAAGATATTAAAGTAAAATCTACAGTTAAAAACCCAGAAGCAGGAGATTTAACAATTTCTGTTGATGGAGACGCTGTTAAAAATGCAACAGATCTTAAAGTAGCTAAAATCACATCTTACGGAAGCGAAATCGAAGTAAATGAAGATGATGCAGTAGAAATCAAAGCTGGTGAACAAAAAGAAGTTATCTTTACACTTAAAGAAGCTGAAAAAGGTTCATTCGTAAATGGTCGTGACGTTGACTTCGTAATCAACAAAGGTTTCTTCATGAACCAAGTTGAAGACAAAGATGGCGAATTCGATGAACAAGCTACAATCGAAGCAATGCAAAAAGCAGTAAAAATCAAAAACACAACAAACGGTTCAGCTCTTACAATCACAGATGTAGAAGTAAATGATGATGATAAAGTAGTAGGTTTCACAGCAACTATGGTATCAACAGATGCTAAAGATGAAATCGAAGTAAAAGCTAACATTACAGCTGGTCTTGAAGAAGAAGGTGATGTAACACTTACAGCTTCAGGTCGTGCCTTAGAAAAAGAAATCAGTGGTGTAATCACATCAATCAAAAAAGTATTAACAGTAAATACAGAAGCAGCAGTTCTTAAAGTAGGTCTTCAAGGACAAAAAGCTGGTAAAATCACTTTAACAGAAGCTGAAAAAGGTATGTTCAAAAACGGTAAAGAAATCGTTCTTACAGTACCAGTAACAAACGGAATCACAGTTAAAAAAGCACCAGTAGTTAAAACAACAGCTGGTGACATCCAAATGGACGACGCTAAACTTTCTAAAGTTAAAACAAATGATGAAGGTGACAAATACGTAGAAATTACAATTCCAGTAAAACGTACATCTAAAACAGCTTCAACAATTGAAATTTCAAACATTGAATTCACAACAGATAGAACTGTAGCAGAAGGTGCATTCGATATCACACTTGGTGGTACAGCATTATCTCCAGAAAAAGTTGCTGAAACAATTGAATTAAAAGAATTCTTAGTAGTAGGAACACCTAACACAGAAGATCTTTCAGCATCTAACGGTTTAGCTAAAGGTACAGCTGCATTCGTAATCGGTGAAGCTACATACACAGCTAACGGAACAACAAGAGAAATGGATGCTCAATCTTACATCCAAGATCCAGGATTCACAATGGTTCCAGTAAGATACGTTGCAGAAGCTTTCGGTGTTAAAGCTAACGATATCTTATTCTCAAACGGAACAGCTACAATCTTCGCTGGTAACAGAACAATCCAATTAACAGCTGGTAGCGATATCGCTGTTGTTAATGGCGCAGCTATTAAAATGGGAACAAAAGTTGTAGTTAAAGAAGGTAGAACATACGCACCAATCGGTGAAGTTGCTCAATTACTTGGTGTAAACAAAGCTTGGGATAACGCAACAAAAACAGCTACATTCACAAACTAATTATTGAATAATAGTAAGCTAATAATTGTTTAAATTATATATAGAAGGATATCTGAAAACTTATAAAAGGGTTTCAGGTATCCTTTTTTCTACGTGTGCTTATAAAAAAAAGACATTACCTGTATATATATTGTGATGATATGAAATGTATTTATAAGGAGATAATAGGAAATTAATAGAGATAAATATGTATTGAAAAGTTAAAATGATATAAATTATCAAAAATAAATCAAAAATTTACAGGAAAGTTACAAGTTTGACATAAATATTGCAAAACATACACATTATGGGTATAATAGTGTATACATGGTGCATAATACCTATAAATGGTAATAAGCGTATCATTTTAAATACATACATCGGAGGATTAGACATAATGAAATTACGTCAAAAATTAGCAGTAGCTCTTGCTTCAGCTATGGTAATCACATCAGTACCAGTTGTAACAATGGCTGCTTCAACAAATACTTTAACAAAAGAAACAATCAACTTAGCAAAAAATGATGTTACAACATCAAGCGCTGTAAAAATTGAATTCAAAGATGCTAAAGCTGGAGACAAAGAAGTATTCTACTTAGAACTTCAAAACGCTGAATGGGCTATCGATGAAAAATTCGTACCAGCTAACATCAAATATGAACAACAAACAAATGAAATCGTTAAAGTTACATATACATTAACACAAGATGGTGAAAAAGTTCACTTCCCAATCATGGCTAAAGTAACAGGTGGCGAAGCTAAAGTATCTGTAGTTTCTAAAGGTGGAAACACAACAGTATCTAACGGAACATTCGTATTTGCTACAACAGCTGATGGTCAAGCTATCGTAACAGCTGATAAAAACGATATCCCAACATTATACACAGAAGGTACAATTGCTGATATCATCATCACAGAATCAATGAAAGATGCTTTCAAAGGTCTTAACGATGATGAAAGAGAAATTGAACTTACAATCGAAAACGATGATTTCGAATTCGTAAACGGTGGTACAGTTAAATTTGCATACGGATTTGCAGGACAAAACAATGCTGAATCAGCAGTAACAACTACAGTTAAAGCAAAAGATAAACAAACACTTATTGTTACATTACCAAAAGAATTAAAATCAGACTCAATTGGTCAAATCAAACTTGAAGATGTTAAAGTTAAATCTACAGTTAAAAACCCAACAACAGGTGATTTAACAATTGCTGTTGATGGTGACGCTGTAAAATCTACAGATAGCATCAAAGTTGCTGAAATTTCAGCTTACGGAAGCGCAATCAAAGAAGATAAAAAAGAAATCAAAGCTGGTGACAAAAAAGAAGTAAAATTCGAACTTGTTGAAACAGAAAAAAGCTCATTCGTAAACGGTCGTGACGTAGAATTCACAATCGACAAAGGGTTCTTCATGAATCAAGAAGTAGATAAAGATGGCGAATATGATGAAGCTGCTACATTAAAAGCAGTTAAAGCTGCTATCACAGTTAAAAATACAGAAGTTAACAAAGACCTTGAAATCACAGACGTAGAAGTTAAAGATGAAAAAGTAGTTGGTTTCACAGCAACTATGGTATCAAGTACAGATGTTAAAGATGTAATCAAAGTTACAGCTAATATTACAGCTGGTCTTGAAGAAGAAGGCGATGTAACAGTAACAGTAGCTGGTCGTGCTTTAGAAAAAGAAGTAACAGCAGTAATCGCAAACATTAGCAAAACTGTAGAAGTAGCTACAGAAGCTGCAACTCTTAAAGTAGGTCTTCAAGGACAAACAGCTGGTAAAATCACTTTAACAGAAGCTGAAAAAGCTACATTCAAATCTGGTAAAGAAATCGTTCTTACAGTTCCAGTAGAAAAAGGAATCACAGTTAAAGCAGCTCCAACAGTTAAAGTAACAGCTGGTGACATCCAAATGGACGACGCTAAACTTTCTAAAGTTAAAACAAAT
>OOCW01002196.1_pt1 | contig 11530 bp, 11 predicted proteins | sample 1671201 | NCBI WGS metagenome assembly OOCW01 (sample SAMN06348132, study PRJEB24527) | human gut metagenome | biome: human gut; feature: ankylosing spondylitis patient; material: feces | host: Homo sapiens | place: China | collected 2015-10
GTACGGTGGTGTGAGAGGACGGAAAATAAAATAATTATTTTCCTCCTACTCGATTCGACAAAAAACGGTATACCTCCGGGGTTAATACATATATTGACGGTATACCTCCGGGGTTAATACATATATTGGAATTGGCGCGGAGATAAGTAATAATTATTTTGCTAAAACATAAAAAGTTTGATATAAATAATATAGGAAAAAAATTAAACTAACATAAGAGGTGAATTTAGTGAGTAAAAATTTAAAAGTAGGTAAGATAGTAAATACTCATGGTTTAAAAGGTGAAGTTAAGGTTATTCCATTAACAGATGATATGAGAAGATTTGATGATTTAGAGCATGTTTTAATTGAAGGTAAAGAAGTTAAGATAGAAAAGTGTAAATATCAAAAGGATAGAGTTATAGTTAAGCTTAAAGGTATAGATAAAATAGAAGATGCAGAAAGACTTAAAGAAAAGTTTATGGAAGTAGAAAGAGAAAATGCAGTTGAGCTTGAAGAAGATTGCTATTTTTTAGCGGACTTAAGAGAATGTACAGTTTTTGATACTGAAGGAAAAGAACTTGGTAAGATCTATGATGTTATACAAACTAAAAATAATGATGTATATTGGATAAGAAAACCAAAAGAATTATTAATACCTGTATTAAAAAGTATAGTAGTGGATATTAATATAGATGAAAGAAAAATTACAATAAGACCAGTAGGAGAATGGATGGATGAAGATTAGTATTCTAACTCTATTCCCAGAGATGTTTAATATTTTTAATCATAGTATAATAGGGAAAGCACAAGAAAAGGGATTAGTTTCAATCGATACTTTAAACATAAGAGATTATACGTTAAATAAGCATAAAAAGGTTGATGATTATCCTTATGGTGGTGGAGCTGGTATGGTGATGGCAGCACAACCTGTTGTGGATTCTATAAGGGCTTGTAAAGAAAAAAATAATGGGAAAGTAATTTTTTTAGGGCCTAAAGGTAAAACTTTTAATCAGGAAATGGCAGAAGAGTTGTCAAAGGAAGAAAATCTAATTTTTCTTTGTGGACATTATGAAGGTATAGATGAAAGAGCTTTTAAAGAAGTGGATATGGAAATTTCTCTAGGGGATTTTGTATTAACTGGTGGAGAAATGGCTGCTATTCCTGTAATTGATTCTATTTTGAGATTAGTACCAGGAGTATTAAATAAATCTGAGAGCCATGAAGATGAATCATTTTCTGAAGGATTACTTGAATATCCTCAATATACAAGACCAGAAGTTTTTGAGGGGGAAAGTGTACCATCAGTATTATTATCAGGTCATCATGAGAATATAAGAAAATGGAGAAGGCTACAATCTTTAGAGATAACAAAGAAAAGAAGACCAGATTTATACAAGGATATAATACTTACAAAAGAGGATAAAAAACTATTAAATAGTAAAAAATAATAACTTGAAATATAAAAAAACTTATGTTACAATAACTTTTGTGCTAGTACGGGCGTTCCGCTGTCAAACAATTTGTTAAGAGCGTCAATTATCAATTTAGGAGGGAATGCACAATGAACGAAATATTAAGAGCTATAGAAGCAGAACAAATGAGAAACGATTTACCAAACTTCAATGTTGGGGATAACGTTAAATTACACGTTAAAGTTAAAGAAGGTAACAGAGAAAGAATCCAAATGTTCGAAGGTACTGTTATTAAGAGACAAAACGGTGGTTTAAGAGAAACTTTCACAGTAAGAAGAGTTGCTTACGGTGTTGGAGTTGAAAGAACTTTCCCAGTTAACTCACCAATCATCGAAAAGATGGAAGTTACAAGAAGAGGTAAAGTAAGAAGAGCTAAGTTATTCTACTTAAGAGATAGAGTAGGTAAGGCTGCTAAAGTTAAAGAATTATTAGCTAGATAATTAAAAGTTAATAAAGATATGAAGGGACTTAGTATTAAGTCCCTTTTTGTTTGCAATAATATAAGTGAGATTCTAAATTTTAATTTAGTTAATCGAACTTACAACTTGGAATTTATGGAGAGTTGTTTCATATAAAAATAATTGTTAAGAATAAATAATACATATTTAAAAAAGGAGGATGAATTATGGCTACTATAAATTGGTTCCCAGGTCATATGAAAAAAACAAAAAGGGAAATACAAGATAATTTAAAACTTGTTGATGCTGTAATAGAAATTAGAGATGCTAGAATTCCTAGAAGTTCTGCAAACCCAGATATAGATAAACTTTGTGCAGGTAAGCCAAGATTAATTTTATTAAATAAAAGTGATTTAACAGAAGCTAAGGTGACTAAAGATTGGATAAATGAATTATCTAGTGAAACTGTTAAAGTTTTAGAAGTTAATTGTTTAAAGGGTCAAGGATTACAACAAATAAAGCCAGCACTTTTAGAGTTATTAAAAGAAAAACATGAGAGAGCTAAAGCTAAGGGATTAGTTAAGTTCATGATGAGAGTAATGGTAGTTGGTGTTCCAAACTGTGGTAAATCTACATTTATAAATAAGATGGCAAGAAATAATATTGCTAAAACTGGAGATAGAGCTGGTGTTACAAAGAGTAAGCAATGGATAAAAACATCATTTGATATGGAAATGTTGGATACTCCAGGAGTATTATGGCCTAAATTTGAAGATGAGAGAACAGCCTTAAATTTAGCATTTACAGGTGCTATTAAGGATGAAATAATGGATATAGAAGAATTAGCATATAAGCTTGTTGAAAGACTTCAAGAATATTATCCAGATAGATTAATAGAGAGATTTGGAATTGAAGAAATACAAGAGAATCCATTAGATAATCTTGATGCTATTGCTAGAAAAAGAGGATGTATAATGGCACGTAATGAAATTAATTATAATAGAATTGCTGTTATGCTTATTGATGAATTTAGAGGTGGAAAGCTTGGAAAAATTTCTTTAGAACGTCCAGATGATGTTTTTGAAGAAGAAGAAGTTATAGTTAAGGAAGAAACTGAAAAAGAAAGAAAAAGAAGAATAAGAAAAGAAAAGAGAAACGAAAAGAAAAAGGAAAAAAGATAATGGATATATTAACTACAGATATTAGCAGTTTAAGTTTTAAATGTGTTAAAGAAAAAGTAGATGAAATAAACATAAATGAACTTTATAATTCTAAAGAGTTAATTGATATTATAAATATATTAAAAAGTGATAAAAGAAAAAATATTAACAGTTTAGGTGCTAAGCTTCAAAAAGCTAAAGAAAAAATAGAAAATGAGATTAAAAGAGTTAGAAATATGTATAACTTTGATAAATCATTTGAGAATTATAATATTATTGCAGGAGTAGATGAAGTTGGAAGGGGACCTCTAGCAGGGCCTATAGTATCATGTGCAGTAGTATTAGACTTAAATGTTCTAGATGAAGATTTAATTTTATGGATTAACGATTCAAAAAAATTAAATGAAAGAAAAAGACAAGAATTAGCAGATATAATAAAGGAAAAAGCATTGGCATATTATATAGCATCTCGTGATTCTAAAGAAATTGATGAAAGAGGAATAGGTGTTTGTAATAATGAAGTTTTTCTAGAAGCTTGTAATAGCTTAAAAGTAAAGCCAGACTTAGTATTATCTGATGGATATACAGTAAAGGGAATACAAATTCCTAATAAATCTGTAATTAAGGGGGATACAAAGTCTGCCTGTATTGCAGCTGCATCTATAGTAGCTAAAGTTTATAGAGATAATTTAATGAAGGAATATGCTGAAAAATATCCTCATTATGCTTTTGAAGAAAATGTTGGTTATGGAACTACAAAGCATATAGAAGGAATAAAAGAGTACGGTCCTACAGAAATACATAGAATGTCATTTTTAACTAATATTCTATCTAATAGCTAGTAATTTTAATAATCTAATATAAATTTGAGTTGATAATGTGTCAGACTTATAAATAAGAAAATTTAATTAATATAATCTAAATGCATCTTTTATATGATTTAATTTAAAAGATGCATTTGTATTATTAAAAATAATTTCAATAATATCATACCGAACATTGTAATTGTGATATTTTTTACATAATAAATAGATTTGAGATAACTTTATAATTTGTTTTTGTTTATAGTAGGTAACAGATTCCATTGGACTTCCAAAGGAGTTTGTATACCTACTTTTTACTTCGCAGAAAATTATAAGATTATTACTTCTACATATTATATCTATTTCACCATATCTATTACTATAATTCATATCTAATATATTATATCCATTATTAATAAGAAAATCATGAGCTATATTCTCACCATAGTCTCCAATTGCTTTATTATACTTTTTCATATTTTCACCTCTACTCATAAGGATAGACTTTAAGATTTTTTTTATTCAAATTAGGTTAAAGAATTAAATCCATGTCAATAATGAAGAAAGTGAATATGGTAAAGAAGGGATTGATTTAAAATATGGCTTTGAAAATAATTAGTGCTACACATAGAGGACTAGATGGTGTATTGATAAGTGTTGAAGTTGATATAACTAGGGGAATTCCTAGTTTCTCCATTGTCGGATTGCCAGATACATCAATTAAAGAATCTAAGGAAAGAGTAAGATTAGCAATAGTAAATAGTGGGTATGAATTTCCATTAGGAAGAATTACTATAAATTTAGCTCCTGCAGATGTAAAAAAAATAGGTAGTCTTTTAGATTTACCAATAGCCCTTGGAATATTGATGGTATCGGGACAAATTGAAGAAAAGTCATTAGATGATTATATAATTTTTGGGGAACTTTCTTTAAATGGTGAATTAAAGGGTGTCAAAGGAGCGGTACCAATTATTTTTGAAGGTGATAATAAAAAAAAGCAAAATTTCATTTTTCCACTTGAAAATTTGAAAGAAATGAGAAGTTTTGTTTTAGGAAACTTTTTTCCTTTTAAGACATTGAATCAAGTAATATCATATATACAAAATGAAGATTTACTTCCTTATAAAGGAGAAAAAAAGAGAAGGAATAAAGAGTTTTTTGTTAATAAATTTGAAGATATAATGGGGCAATATACATCAAAAAAAGCTATGGAAATTGTAGCTGCTGGTAATCATAATATAATGTTATTTGGTTCACCTGGATCGGGTAAAACAATGTTAGCAAAGGCGTTACCATCCATATTACCTCCTATGACTATAGAAGAACAACAAGAGGTGGCAAAAATATATAGTATATCAGGATTATGGAATGAAGGATATGATATATCAAGACCTTTTAGGGCACCTCATAACACTATAACTAAAACAGCATTAATTGGTGGAGGAAAAGATGTAAAGGCCGGTGAAATAACTTTAGCTCATAATGGAGTTTTATTTTTAGATGAAATATTAGAATTTAAAAAAGAAGTATTAGAGCTTTTAAGGCAACCCTTAGAAGATAAGGTGATAAATATTTCAAGATTAAAGGAAAGTTATACATTACCAAGTAATTTTATATTAGTTGGAACTTTTAATCCATGCCCTTGTGGAAAGATGCTAGATTATGATACAGGATCAACATGTACATGTACTGAGTTAGAAAAGAAAAGATATATAAACAGAATGTCTAGAGCACTATTAGATAGAATTGACATATTAAACTTTGTTCCAAGAATAAAATTAACTGAAATTGTTGGGAAAAAGGATAAAATCAATTCTGACAATATGCGACACAATGTAATTTTAGCAAGAGAAATTCAAAAAGAAAGATTTAAGGGGACGAAATATAGATATAATTCTGAGATTGTAGGTAAAGATGTGTTAAATTTATGTAACATTAATAAAAATGCCAAAAAAGTTTTGGAGGAATATTATCGTAGATATGATATAACCCTTAGAGGATATACTAAAATAATAAAAGTAGCTAGAACTATAGCAGATTTAGAGTGTAGTAGTGAAGTAATGGATTATCATATTATTGAAGCTATCGGATTTAGAAAAAATATTTTTGGAGAAATAATATAGAAAGGATTCAAAATATGGATAAGTATAAAATATGGTTTATATCATTAAAAATATCTGATTCATCTAAGATAAAGTTAATAGAAAAGTATAATAATGAAGAAAATATTTATAATAATATTGATAATATAATTAAAGAAAAATTATTGCATAAAAATTTTCTAATGCGATTAAGTGTTAAAAATAGTATTGAAGAAGAAAAATTAGAGGAATATTTATTTAAAAATCACATAAAGTATGTAACATATTCATGTAATTTGTATCCACAAAAACTAAAAAATATAACTAATCCACCCTATGTTCTATTCTATAAAGGTGATATATCTTTATTTGATTATAATATGGTTGCTATTGTTGGAGCTCGAAAAAATACTAATTATGGAGAACAGGTTACTAAGTTTATAGCATCTGAATTATATAATATTTCATATGGTGTTGTAAGTGGGGTAGCTGCCGGAATAGATTCAATAGCACATAGAGAAATTTTAAGTAGAGGTGGAAAAACAATAGGTGTTTTAGGTTGTGGTATAGATATTATATATCCAAGATTCAACAAATATTTATATGATAAAATTTCTGAAAAAGGTCTATTAATATCAGAATTTTTACCTGGAACAAAACCAATGTCATATAATTTTCCACAGCGAAATAGAATAATAAGTGGTTTAAGCAATGGTGTAATTGTTATAGAAGCATCTAATAGAAGTGGATCACTAATAACAGTGGATTATGCATTGAATCAATCTAAAGATGTTATGGTTGTACCAGGGCCGATTTTTAACGAAACTAGTAAAGGATGTAATTTATTAATTCATCAAGGAGCACGCCCTTTTTTAGGAAAAGATGATTTATATGAATTTCTTAATATAATTAAAAAAGAAAATAAAAATAATGCTAAAAATAGTATTAAAGAATGTTTGATGGATGTAATAGGTAGAGAGCCTATACATATAGATAAAATAATTGGAAGTCTAAATATTGACAGGATAGCTTTATTTGAGTTATTATTTGAAATGCAAAATGAAAATGAAATTATTTGCCTACCAGGCAATTATTACGTAAAGATTAGTTAGAGTTTTAGGGGGGTAAAAGCTCCTAAGAGATAAATAGGAGTTGATGGTATGGGTCAGAATCTTGTTATTGTAGAGTCACCTGCAAAAGCAAAGACAATTAGTAAATATTTAGGAAAGAATTATACAGTTGAAGCCTCAATGGGCCATGTTAGAGATTTACCTAAAAGTAAATTAGGTGTTGATATAGAAGATAATTTTAATCCAAAATATATCACTATTAGAGGAAAAGGCGAATTAATAGCTAAATTAAAAAAAGCAGCTAAAAAAGCAGATAAAATTTATCTTGCAACCGACCCCGATAGAGAGGGAGAAGCAATATCATGGCACTTAGCAAATATATTAAAAATTTCAGAAGATGATACATGCAGAATAGTATTTAATGAAATAACTAAAAGTGCTGTAAAAGAATCAATAAAAGAAGCAAGAAAAATAAATTTAAATTTAGTTGATGCGCAACAAGCAAGAAGGGTGTTAGATAGACTTGTTGGTTATGAAATAAGTCCTATACTTTGGAAAAATGTTAAATGGGGACTAAGTGCTGGAAGAGTTCAATCAGCTGCATTAAAACTTATTTGTGATAAAGAAGAAGAAATAAAGGCCTTTGAAGCGAAGGAATACTGGACAGTAGATTGTGTTTTAAAGAAGGAAAGAAAAAAATTCCCGATAAAACTAACAAAATATGAAAATAAAAAATTAGAAATAGCAACTGAAGAAGAAGCACAGAAGATAATAAGAGAATTATCGGAAAATGATTACAGAATAGATAAAGTCAAAAAAGGTAATAGATTGAAAAATCCATTACCACCATTTACAACAAGTACTTTGCAACAAGAAGCATCTAAAAAGCTTAATTTTATGACTAAAAGAACTATGTCTATAGCACAAGCTCTTTATGAAGGGATTGATGTAAAAGGATATGGTACAGTAGGTTTAATAACTTATATGAGAACTGACTCTGTAAGAATTTCAGAAGAGGCACAAGGAAAAGCTATTGACTTTATAAAAGAAAGCTATGGAGAGGAATATATTCCAGAGAAGCCTAGAGTATATAAAGGAAAGAAAAATATCCAAGATGCTCATGAAGCTATAAGACCTTCTCATATAGAAATAACACCAGAAATAGCAAAAGCAAGTTTATCAGCAGAGCAATATAAATTATATAGTTTAATATGGAAGAGATTTATTGCAAGTCAGATGACTTCATGTTCATTAAATACCAATAGCATTGATATAGTAAATGGAGCATATTCATTTAAAGCATCTGGTTCAACTATTAAATTTGATGGTTTTATGAAAGTTTATGATTATACAACAGAAGATGATGAAAATGATGTATCATTACCAGTATTAGAGGAAGGTGAGATATTATTACCTGCATCTGTAGAAGGGAAACAACATTTTACTCAACCACCAGCAAGATATACAGAAGCATCATTTGTAAAATTACTTGAAGAAAAAGGAATAGGAAGACCAAGTACTTATGTTCCAACTATATCTACATTATTAAGTAGAGATTATGTTTCGAGAGAAAAGAAAAATTTAGTACCAACTGAATTAGGTTTTATAGTGAACAATATAATGTCAGATTATTTTAAACAAATAGTTGATGTAGATTTTACAGCTGATATGGAAAGAAAACTTGATTATATCGAAGAGGGTAGTGAAGAATGGAAGGAAGTAGTAGGAGAATTCTTTGCACCACTTAAAATAGCTATAGATAAAGCAGAAAAAGAGATTTCAAAAGTAGTAATTGAAGATAAAGTAAGTGATGTTCCATGTGATAAGTGTGGAAGAATGATGGTTATAAAACGTGGAAGATATGGTGCCTTCTTAGCATGTCCAGGATATCCTGAATGTCATAATGCTAAACCAATAGTTGAAGAATTAGATGTTCCATGTCCAAAATGTGGGGGAAAGATATTAGCGAAGAGAAGTAAAAAAGGAAAGAAATTCTTTGGATGTTCTAATTACCCAAATTGTGACTTTGTAAGTTGGAATGAACCTATAAAAGAACCATGTTCAAAATGTGGTAGCTATATGACTATTAAGTATTCAAAGACTAAGGGTAAATATGCTATATGTTCAAATAATGAATGTGGAAATACAATGCCTTTAGAAGATGATACTGAAAAGAAGAAAGATGATAAGTAAATAAATATTTGTCATGACCCTTGTCGAAAGAATGTAAAAATTGTTGTAAAAAAAAATCTTATATGATAGTATAAGATTAAGAAGTAATATTTCAAAATTTTGATAATTTTGAAAATTAACAATTGAGAGATAAAGGTTATGATGGGGGGAGTATTTAATTGTCATCATTATTAAATAAAACTAGAAGATTAAATAAAATACTACAAAAGGGTGGAGCAGACCCAGTAGTATTCGATGATATATGCAAGCTTTTAAGTGAAGTATTAGCATGTAACGTATATATAATTAGTAGAAAAGGAAAAGTTTTAGGACATACTTTTTCAACAGATTTTGAGTGCGGAATAATGAAAAAGTATGTTTTAGAAGAATGTAGATTCCCACTAGCATATAATGAGAGTCTATTAAAAATTACAGAAACTTTAGCAAATTCTATGAGCAATGGTAATTGTGTATTTAAAGGAGAAGGTGCTTGTGAAGTTTCTAATAAAATATCTACTATAGTACCGATAGTAGGAAATCGTGAAAGAATGGGAACATTACTTTTAGCAAGATTTGGAGAAGAGTTTACAGATGAAGATTTAGTATTAGCAGAACATAGTACAACTATAGTTGGAATGGAAATGTTAAGAGCTAAACAAGATGAATTAGAAGAAGAAGCAAGAAAGAAAGCTGTAGTTCAATTAGCAATTGGAACTTTATCTTATTCAGAATTAGAAGCTGTGGAACATATATTCAATGAGTTAGAAGGTAATGAAGGTCTATTAGTTGCATCTAAGATTGCGGATAAAGTTGGAATAACAAGAAGTGTTATTGTAAATGCTTTAAGAAAGTTTGAAAGTGCTGGTGTAATTGAGTCAAGATCTTTAGGAATGAAAGGAACTCATATTAAGATTTTAAATGAAAAATTAGTAGAAGAGTTAAAGAAGATAAGATAAAAATAAGCTATACAAAGGTATAGCTTATTTTTTTATAAATATTTAATAAAAATAAAAGAAAAATTAAGTAAATAAAAGAAAAGAGATAATTAAATTTAGTTTTATATTTTTAAATTAGGATATAATATATAGTGAATCTTTTAAACCATTCAAAAGTGTTAGAATTTAATAAGTTTTTTATGCAAGGAATATAATAAATTTATGCTTTTATGACGTGAAAGATAAAATATGCAAAAAATATGTTGCTAGGATATAAAGCTTATGATATACTAACCTAGGTAAATAAATACGCACACAGCCCAATTTATAAAGTTGGTGCCTAATTTTGGGAGGCTTTATAAGAATGAAGGTTGTGGAGGAAAAACCAGGAGGTAACAAAATGTCAGTAATATCAATGAAACAATTATTAGAAGCAGGCGTTCACTTTGGACACCAAACAAGAAGATGGAACCCTAAGATGGCTCCATATATATTCACAGAAAGAAACGGAATATATATAATAGATCTTCAAAAGACAGTTAAGAAGGTAGAAGAAGCTTACAACTTCATCAGAGAAGTATCAACTGAAGGAAAAGACATTCTTTTCGTTGGAACTAAGAAGCAAGCTCAAGAAGCTATCCAAGAAGAAGCTATAAGATCAAACATGCACTTCGTAAACAACAGATGGTTAGGTGGTATGTTAACTAACTTCAAGACTATCAAAACTAGAATTAAGAGATTAGAAGAATTACAACAAATGGAACAAGATGGAACATTTGATGTTTTACCTAAGAAAGAAGTAATCAAATTAAAAGGTGAAATGGAAAAATTACAAACTAACCTTGGTGGTATCACTAACTTAGATGTTAACAACATCGGAGCTATGTTTGTAGTTGACCCAAGAAAAGAAAAGAATGCTATATCAGAAGCTAAAATATTAGGAATCCCAGTAGTAGCTATAGTTGATACTAACTGTGACCCAGAAGAAGTTGATTACGTAATTCCAGGAAACGACGATGCTATCAGAGCTGTTAAATTAATAACTGCTAAATTAGCTGATGGAATCATCGAAGGAAGACAAGGCGAACAATTAGCTGAATAATAATTTAAGAGGTAGGTGAGGGAAACTTCATTTACCTTTTAACCTAGAATATGGTTTACATTTAATGTTAAGGAGGAATTTAATAATGATAACTGCTAAATCAGTTAAAGAATTAAGAGAAATGACTGGTGCAGGGATGATGGACTGCAAAAAGGCTTTAGTTGCAACTGAAGGTGACATAGAAAAAGCTGTTGAATTTTTAAGAGAAAAGGGATTAGCTGCTGCTGCTAAAAAAGCTGGTAGAGTTGCTGCTGAAGGTATCGTTAAGACTTTCGTTTCAGCTGATAAGAAAACTGCTGCTATGGTAGAAGTTAACTGTGAAACTGACTTCGTTGCTGCTAACGAAGAATTCGTT
>OOCW01002198.1_pt1 | contig 11528 bp, 9 predicted proteins | sample 1671201 | NCBI WGS metagenome assembly OOCW01 (sample SAMN06348132, study PRJEB24527) | human gut metagenome | biome: human gut; feature: ankylosing spondylitis patient; material: feces | host: Homo sapiens | place: China | collected 2015-10
TGGCGATCTCGTTGTCAAAGACCCACATGCCACCGGATTTGAGAAGTCTTCCCTCTCCTTTTTTCAGTGTAACCACTGCAAGACTCATAGTTTTTCTCCTTTCGGATCCTTCTCTTTTGGTTTTCAAAGTTATATCTGAGATAAAAAACTCTTTTTATTTTAGCACAGAAAGATATGGATTTCCAGCTTTTCACAATCTCTTCACAGCACAGTTTCCTCTAAAGGAACAAAAAGGATGCCTCCCCAAAGGAGACATCCTCATCTTGCATCGCTGTTTTTTATCTTTAGTAAGTTTCTTCTGTAGTTCCATCTTCAGAATATGCTTCTGTATTTTCGTCAGTTCCGGCTTCTGCGGTATCTGTGGAAGAATCTTCAGATGTAGTTTCTCCATAAAGGTTTGCAAAGAACTTCATTGTATCATCATACAGTTTCTGTCTTACTTCAGCATCTACATTTACAAGCAGATCATCATCTGCAATTTCTGTATCAATACTGAAGACTGTCTTCATCTCTTTATCCAGTACGTTCAGCTCAGCTGAGAAGTATTTGTCTGTGTCTGCCGGTACATAAGAAGCCCCTGCATCATTTAATACTTTGATATAGGTTTCCAGACCTTTTTTGCTGAGTTTGGAAGCCACATCCTGATCAAGTGTTACCGGAAGTTCTGTCACATTCGATACAACGCTCTGAAGTACAGCAAGATCTCCCTCATATTCTCCCTTACAGAACTGCTGTGCCTGCTCAAATTTTGCTTTGCCTTCTTCTGTCAGTGTTTCTGTATTCAGAGTATCTTCTGTAGAAGCATCTGTGTTTTCGTCTGTTCCTTCTGTGGAACCATCTGCATTTTCTGTTGTTCCATCTGCAGAAGTATCTGTATTTTCAGTGCTTCCATCCTCTGTTGCTGCTGGGATTTCTTCACTGCTGCTGTTATCTGTACTGCTGTCTGTGCTTTCCTGAGGTGTGTCTTCTGTAGTTCCATCTGAACTTCCATCTGTATTTACGGTTCCGTCTTCTGTCGCATCCGGAATTCCTGTGGAACTGTCACTGCTCTCACCTGCATTGTTTGTATCTGCACCTGTCTGCTCTGCAAGTCCCGGATCCTCTGTAGATGTCTCTTTGACATTTCCGCCAAGCGCACCACTGTCTACATTCGTTGTAATATCTTCACCGGTACCTTCATCAGCAACGTCGCTCTCGATCGGAGTTGGTGTAGGCTGCCCTTCTGCTTCTGCTTTGCTCTGTTCCAGATTCTGCTGAATATTTGCAAGAGTCTTTTTCATTTCCTGAATATCATAATTCTGCTGTGCGATCTGCTGAAGCAGTGATACGATCGTGTCGATTTCATCCTGACTTAAGCTTACGCCATTCTGCTCAGCGATATTATATACAATATTGTAGATTTCATCTGCATTCTGAATATTGTCACCAATGATCTGCATCTTTGCCTGGTTGATGATATTGGTTGCATTATCCTGTCCAACCTGCTGAGCCACATCACCTGTAACTACAACTTCTTTGGCTGCAAGGTCTTTCTTGGTAGAATCCAGTTCCTGTCCACTTGCAGACTCGTATGCTTTCATGACACCGGTAAGTGCACCAGTACCGGATACTTCATACGGGCATGCGGCAACAACTTCACAGTTCGTTACTCCTGCTGTAGAAAGTGCTGTTGCGATCATATTACATGTTACATAATTCAGATTGGCTGTACGCACCTTGATGCCGCCGGACTGTGTAGGTTTTACATAGGCACAGCTCAGTGTTCTCGTTCCAATCTGTTCACTTGGGATATATTTGCCAAGCAGATCATGCTCATCCTGGTTGGTAACACTGATAACCTGCACCTGGCTCGCATCTGCCTTGAAATAATTCATCATTGTATTTTTCTGTTCGTCAGTAAGATCCGCTCCAAGTGTAACTACCTTTGACGCATCTGCCATTGCAGGAATCGGTGTGCTGACTGCCAGACACATACTGCAGAGCATTGCAACGATAACACTTCTTTTCTTCATATCTTCATCCTCCATTGTTCACGCCGACAGAAAATCCGAGTATCTTCCGACCGGCAATTACATCTTCTTTTTAATATCCAGTATTATAACACACATTCTGCCATAATTGTATTTTTTATTTTCTGATACCAGACAGAATCATGGGCATGCACAGCACGAAACAATTTTCAGATATCATATTACTTCCATAAATACCTGGATCGTACCGCCACATACGAGTCCTTCCTCTTCTGCCTGTGAAGCAGTCATATCTACTGTAAAGATCTGCCCCTGTGCCCTCTCTTCATGAAGCATTCGCAAACAGAGATGCTGTACTTCACTTTCCATGCATCCGCCTCCGATCGTTCCTATGATTCTTCCATCTTCAAGGACCAGCATCTTTGTTCCAATGCCTCTGGGTGCTGAACCTCTTCTTGCAACGATCGTCGCAAGTGCCTTCTTTGTGTCCGGCTCCTTCTCACCAGTCAGATAGTCCAACAGTTCTGCGTCATAACCACTCGTCTTACGCACACTGTTTTTCTCTTTGATCAGTTCTGAAACAATGGAGACTGCAATTTCCTCCGGTGTTTCTGCATGGATATCAAGTCCTACCGGTGTATGTATCTCATCCAGAACCTTTCTGTCAAAACCATCTTCCTCCATCTGTTTTTTCAGAAGAGCCGATCTTCCTCTGCTTGCCATCATTCCGACATAAGCATAGGGTTTCTTCAAAATTGCCTCCAGACATACCCGATCATAACGATGCCCTCTGGTCACTATCAGAAAATACGTATCTTCACTTCCCGGAATCTGCTTCAGTGCATTTTCAAAACTGTCACAGATCACCTGATCCGCTCCTGCGCGTAGTGCTTCTCCTGCAAAACTCACACGGTCCTCCAGAACAGTCACCGTAAATCCAACTTTTCCTGCCAGAAGGATCACCTGCTGTGCCACATGTCCCGCTCCACAGATTACCAGATGTGCCGGCTGTTTCAGTGATTCCACAAATAATCTTCTCCCATCTGCTTCTGCAATACCACTCTCCCCCGGCTGCACCAGTTCCCGCAGCCGTTCTGTCTCTATGTCTCCGCTGCCGCATTGTGCTTTCACTTCTCCGTCCGCCAGGAAATATCTGCTTCCAGTCCCATTTCCCTGTATCACGGTCACCAGAAAATTATTTCTTCCCTTCTGTCCGTCTTTCAGTACATTATATAATTCAAAAAGATTCATCCTATCCCTCCTGCGGATCTTCGGCTGTTTTATCTGCTCCAAAGTATAGCATGTCACAGGACAGTTGTATAGCAATTCTCTGTAAATAAAAGAAGACATACCGATGTTTCCACATATGGACTACATCTGTACGTCTTACTTTTACAAAACGTTTATCTTCGGCATATTTATCTTTTATAATGCCTTGTAATACAGCGCAACAATATCCTGTTTGATGCCATAATTCATATAAGACATTACAGCACCTGCTCTGCACCATCCTGTCTGTACTTCATCGATCAGAAGGAGCATATCGTTTTCATCACAGAATTTACGAAGTCCCTGCATAAATTCCATTGTTGCAGGATGTACACCACCTTCGCCCTGTACCGGTTCGACCATGATCGCGATCGTATTTTCGGTACATGCATCTTTGAATGCCTGCAGATCGTTGTACGGTGCATAGGAGAATCCATAAGTCATTGGTCCGAATCCAACCTGACATCCGTTAGCCGGCTGACCTGTTGCTGACATGGCACCGAAAGTTCTTCCATGGAATCCCATCTTTGCAGTTACGATATGATAACGGTTCGGTCCGTATTTTTCAATACCATATTTACGTGCCATTTTAATCATTGCTTCATTTGCTTCTGTACCTGAGTTTTGATAAAAGATTTTATCCATGCCAAGTGTTGTACAAATCTTTTCAGCAAGTAAGGCTTGTGGAATTGTATATGGATAATTGAATGTATGCATAATATCATCTACTTGATCTTTTACTGCAGCTACAACTTTTGGATTTCTACTCCCTGCATTATTTACAGCAATCCCTGCATAGAAATCAAGGTATGGTGTGCCTTTTTCATCATATAAATACATGCCTTCAGCTGTTTCAGCAAGGAAGTCAAATCTTTCATATGTCTCAATCATATATGTATTTACTTTCTCTTTAATATCTTCTACTGTTAATCCTGTGTCTTTTAATTTCATAATTCAAACCCTCCATTTTCTCTATTTTTCTACATAAAAAAAGCAAAGTCACTCTATATAAAATATAAAGCGCCTTTGCTTTTGTTTGTCTATTATTTTGTACACGTATAAAATATCACGTTTAATATATTGTGTCAACAACTTTTCAAAACAATATATATTTTCTAGCTTTTCTAATAATATATTGTAATAAACTGTTCAATATATTGATTTTTAGTAGCCTTCTTATACATTATATTGCACAGTTAATATATCACTATATAACACAATTAATCTTGCTATATAGCTTGCTCACAATTTGCCTTAATAGCTGTAATAACACCCATCAGCTCTCTTGCATCTTGCATGTTGTCTTTAAAAATAGAAGTGATGCTTCCTAGACTTCTAAATGGTTCTTCCATAAGTACTCTGTTGTCCTCAATCATACCATTTGCCACAATGTAATCTACTATCAGCTTCACAAAGCGTATCTGCATGGCATTTAACTTTTCTTCACTTAAGAAGCTTGAAAATGCTTCATTAGCTGCGCCCCTATCAAGCCCCACAATCTTTCTAACCAGCTTGCTGACAGGTGTATCACCATACTCTTTCTCATACTCTGCCTTACTACCAAGCTCTTCCCACATAATACGTTCAAGGGTTTTCATATCCTCTTTTGTGAGCTGCTTATTGTTACGTAGCTTGTAAATGGCAAGCTCATCTTGATGTGCTTTGAGATAATGCTCCACCTTCTTCTTATAATCTTTAAGGTCATTGCTATTGTACATTGCCCCATTTTCACTTACTTCAAGGATTTCGTCTCTAAAGTTAGTATAATAGATTTTCTGCTTGTTTCTTTCAATAAATTTAATAAGTTCTCTTAAGGCTTCCCTCACTTCTTCAAGTTCAAGAATATCTGCACTTTCCCAAAACTCGTCTGTCTGCACTTTTTCAATGATGTACTTTTGTTCCATAACCTGTGGTACAGAACTTAGTTTTGAGAGTTCTTCGGCTGTTTGAATGATACTTCTAATTGGCTTACTCGCATTCTTATTTTGAAGATAAGCAAGCTCTACTGTATAAATGAGATAGTCAAATCGCTTAGCTAGTTCATCATCATTAAGAAGCGTTACAAGTGGTGCGATATGTTCCTTAATTTCTGCCACACTTGCTGTACCTAAGTTCTGCCATGCATCCTTGTTTCTATATGTCTCAACATATCTTTGATGCATCTTAACTCTAAAACTTTCTTCATTTAAGGCTCTAGTAGCTTCTAAAAGCTCACTTACAATCTCTTCTCTATAAGCTTTATAATTCTCTTCTCGATACTTAATATCTTGAAGCTCTCTTGCCATCTCTACCTTAGTGTTAAAGATTTTTTCTGTTAAGCCTTCACCTATCTTAGTTTCCATGCCTTTTGGATTAGCTCTAAAGAAGTCGAAGTTGTTGCAAAAGTCAAAGATAAGGAAACTTTCTTTATCCATTCCCACACCTAATAAATCTTTGCAAAGTCTTGTACCACGCCCTATCATCTGCCAGAACTTAGATTTAGAACGTACTTTTTTAAAGAATACAAGATTAAGTACCTCAGGAATATCCACACCTGTGTCGAGCATATCAACTGATACAGCTATCTGTGGCATCTTCTCTTTAGTACTAAAATCATCAATAAGTGTATCTACATAATTAATGCTATAGTCAATTTGTTTAATGAAGTGTGCTCCATACTCAGGATAAATCTTATTGAAGCGCTCTACAATTGCCTGTGCATGACGGCTGTTCTTAGCAAATATAATAGTCTTCCCAATCTTGTCTCCACCTTCTATGCGAAGCCCTCTTTCCATAAGCTGATTAAGTACCATATCAATGGTATTAGCATTAAAGAGCCATTCATTAATCGCATTATTTGATACCACATCATCTACAGTTTCATCATCTTCAAATGTCTTTTCAAACTCTTCTTTTTCTTCCTCACTAAGGTCATCATAATGAATCCCCTCTTCCATGATTTTAGATTTCACTTCAATGGTGCGATAGTCCACCAAATACCCATCCTCTACTGCTTTTTCAAGTTCATAAGCAAAGGTTGGTACACCACTTTCAAGTTCAAAGATAGAATAGGTATTCTTATCAATCTCATCCTTAGGTGTGGCTGTAAGTCCTAAGAGCATGGCATCAAAGTACTCAAAGATATCTCTGTACTTTTTGTAAATGCTTCGGTGACTCTCATCCACAATGATAAGGTCAAAGTGCCCAGGTGTGAAAAGCTTCTTACCATCTTTACGCTTCGCTTCATCAATGGCATTCATCATAGTTGGGTAAGTTGAAAAAATCATTCTTGCTTGTTCGGGGTTATCTTTTCCATCTAACAAATTACATAGTGTCAGACTTGGGAGTAAATTGCTAAAGTTATTTTTAGCTTGTCTTACCAACGCTTTTCTATCTGCTAAGAAAAGAATGTTCTTCACATAGTTATGTCGCATAAGTACATCTACAATTGAAATAGCCGTTCTAGTCTTTCCACTTCCTGTTGCCATTACAAGGAGCATCTTTCTATGTTTAGTCTCAATGGCGTCACACACCGACATAATGGCTTCCTTTTGATAGTAACGATTTGAAATATTATCATTAATTTCTACAGCAGTAAATGGCTTCTTACTAGTTCTTCTATCCACCATAAGTTGTAACTCTTCTTTAGTAAAGATGGCTGAAACACGTCTTTGTGGATAGTCCTCTGCATCATTAGTAAAGTAGATTTCAAAGCCATTAGTTGTAAAAATCAGCGGTCTTTGTCCTGTCATATTATGTAAGCAATCTGCATAAAGCTTCGCTTGCTGTGAACCTACTCTAGGGTCTTTACCTGTCTTTTTAGCTTCTACAATCGCTAAAGGCTTTCCATTATTTCCATAAAGCACGTAATCCACAAAACCTGTCCCTGTGGCATTTGGCATCCCCTCTACAGGTACTTCCACCACACAATCACGCCCTATATCCCATCCTGCTAGTTTCAGTTCTATATCAATGTATTTAGCTCTTGTTTGAGCTTCACTTAAGGCATCCACCTCAAAATCATGCTGCTCAGTATTAGCTTTTCTCTGAGCGGTCATAGCTGCTCTAAGTGCTTCATTTTCCTTACGAATTTCCTCAATACGTTTATCTTTGCTACTTAGTCTCTCATATAAGTCTTGTAATTCCTGTGGTCTTGTACGCTTCTCTTCTCCTGTAAGAAGAATGCTCTCATCAAATTCACCACAAGTATATTCCTCTGCATAGCAATAATCAATCCAACGAATGACTTCATGCAGGTTTCTCAGTGAAAGAACTGCTTCATCCCTTGTAATATTTGCATTAGTATGCACTGCTGTGTTCCCAAGTCTAATGATATACTTAATCATTGGAAACAACTTAGGCTCAATAATCTGCCTAAAAGTTGGCTCATGAATTAAGCTTGAGATATTGTCTTGATAAGGTACAGTCAAGTCATCATCAAAACTATACACCCACTTCACAGCAAGCTCTACAGCACGTCTTGAGAGAATGGCACAAGTAGCAGGCGACACTAGCAGACTCTTCTCTGCTTCAATGCTACTATTTGCAAAGCTCTCAAATTGCTTTTTTGTTTTTAGAAAATCAAAGTTTGTACACATACTAGCCCCCTTGTATAAGTTATTTCAAATTAAATTATTCTTTTTGCTCAATCTTAGCTTTAAATTCATCTAAATTAGCCGCTCTAGCAGCTAACTTATTCCATTTCTTGAGTGTCTCAATGTCTTTTTGTTCCTCTACCTTGTTATGAATATCCTCTGGAATTTTTCCTAAATCACTTAGTAAGTCCAGTATAGCCGTCTTAATTCCCTGTTCTATTCCCTGTTCTATTCCCTGTTCTATTCCCTGTTCTATTCCTCTTTTTTCTACTTCTGGATCATATAATGTTTTTGTCATTTTAGTCACCTCTTTCTCTATTCCCTCATCATTTAAATAGTTCCTATTTAAATACTCAATTAAATTCTGCACTGCTAATAACATCTTATGAAAATCTTCACCTAATATCTCTTCACTTTCGAAGAGTTCTTTGGATTCATAAGCTAATCTTCTAGCTAAATCTCTAGCTATATTAGAAAGTTCATTAATACGATCTATATCGTTCTTTTGACTAGCTAACTCTAACTCTTTTCTTAAATTAAACAATTGTAAAGGTAAAAGTGGATACATCTTCTTTTCTCTTAACTCTTCATCTGTGTATTCCCAATACCTGATAACATCAACCTTATAGATGATTTCTTGATCATTAGGAAATATTATTTTTAGGTTTAAAATATCTTCAATATTTCTATTCTCTTCAAAAAAGATTACCTTTTGCCTTGGAAAGTAAATCGTCTTTATTCCATCTGCTTTTTCTTTATTTTGCCTTGCTTGTTCCTTACCTTTTCTAAAGCCATATTCAAACATCCGTACAACCATAGTCGTATCATTTTTTGTTTGAAATTCTATATGATAACTTACCTTATCCTGTTTTTGATTTATTAAATCTAAGAATATATCTCCTCTGAGTATTCCTAGGTCATCTTCTATAAATTCATTATTACTCACTGCAATTTCTACTTCTTCTGGATTATATGTTTCATTAAATACACCATTTAAAAGCTTTACCAATACTTGATTAGAGGTGGAAAATAAAAATTTTAATACCTCATCTAACTTAATACGCTCTTTTTCCAATTTGATACCACCTCTCTTATTAAAGTATAGCTTAAAATTTCTTAACTTAAAAGCTGTAACATAAGTTTATGCATTGCTCTATTTCAACTATTAAATTATTCATATACCCACCTCTATACTTTACCTTTATTTAAGCATTCTAAGTATAGCCAAAAAATATTGAGATTCTACATCAAAAAACACCATAGTATGCTGATACAAATACTACAGTGTTTTTTGAAAAACTTATTTGGTTTTATATTTTGCAAGTACATTTAATCGTTTACTCCATAGTTAGATAAATAAACTTGGATACTCTTGTATTGCTCTACTTATAATTTTACTAATTCTTTCATTATCAATCTTTTGAAGAAGTTCTTTTACCTTCTTAGTATCAAAACGAATAGTAGGGGTACATACCTCAAATTGCTTCTTAAAACTTGTATTAAACGGCTTAGACTTAATACGTCTCATATTAATTATAGGACTTGTATACTCAGGATAATGATGTGTATCAGACATTAAACTTAATCCATTATCAAATATTGGGCATGGTCTATACATTTTTGTCTCATCTGAATAAATTATAGCAAGATTAAAGATATGCCTGTCTTCATTCATAACTACCGCATCAAAAGCTAAAATATTGCTTAAGTACTCTGTAATATCAATTTGTGCATACTGTTTAATCGTATTAACTACTAAATCAAAACGTTCTTTAGTAGTTGGCAATCGGTCTATTGTAACCTGTGTAATACCATATAAGGCTAGTATTCTTCCTAATGTTAATATTCTTTCTCCTGGCTTTAAAAAGTCCTTTGAATAACAGGCATCTTGTCCATCAAAGCTACATAACTCATATGTCACAAAGTCAGTTATATTACTACACTTTAATAGCTGACTACAAATATATTCTGCTACATCTTCATATCCTAAATAATTTGTTTTAATCCATATGTTCCCATCTGTGTATTTTGCTTGATTACCTTTGCTAGTTGTGGAATGATGAATAATATCAAAGTCTTCACTATTAATCTCTAATCTTGATATCTTCATAATTAATCTCTTCTCCTTCCCACAAAATCCAGTTATAGTCCTCATGTAATAACCCATGTGTAATTTTTACTATTTCTAGGGGTTCATATAAAGTTAATCCCATAGCTTCTAATAATTCTTTTTTATTTGCTCTACTTTCAGGAAAACATCTTTCTTCTATCCAATCATAAACCTCCTCTATAGTTGGCGTATCTGTTGGAAATTGCTTATCTATAAGTTCTTCACTATATTTTTCTAAAGTTACATCTAGTCCAGAAATAATAACTTTACATACCTTTCTATTTTTATCCATAATGTAAAAAGAACGCATCCTCTCACTCCTTTCTCTTAGGCCTTCTATATGCTTTATCAATTTTTACCTCTAACTATAATTCCCTATAAGTCCTTGATATAAATCGATATATTATACGGTTTAAATCATATTGTATGTTCATTTGTTTTCTATATTATATACTTATTGACCTATCTTAATCAAATTTAAGCCTCTTTATATGAAAACACTATAGTATTATATTTATGAACACTTTCTTATAAAATAATGCCATATACTTATTATCTTATCTTAATGAAAAAGATCACTAGAGTATTTCTTTATACCCTAGTGACCTTCTTCAAAAACTATTCTTCAAAGTTTCTATTTTTAAGTATGTTTATCTGCTTACCAGTCTCAAACTTACTACGATTTGAAATACTGAAGCTTGAAGTTAACCCCATTCTTTCTTTTACCTGATCCTTAGTCCACATTCTTGCCTCTACAACTGCTTTTCCTATTTCAGTTATACCTACTACAATTAAATAATCAAACTCTAAACTTGCAGGTGTCTTGAACTCAATTGCCCCTCTAGTACCATATTGTCTGTTATCATCAAATAATCTCTTCGTTTTAACTTGATACCTAATACCATCTTTATCAACAACATCATAGCCTACATTGCCTTCTTCAACCATATATCCATTTACATATTGAGCTACTAACCATTCTGCCTTTAACCAACTTGGAACTTTAAAGTTTAAATTTTCCATTATCTTATCAAAAATCCCCTCTAATGTTGCTTCGTTGGTCTTATCATTAAACCCATCTCTAAGATTTAATAACAATTGCTTCCAAGGCTTTATAGAACACCCTAAATATGTTTCTACTTCTGCATTAACAAAGTTCTTTTTGAAGTCAAACACATAAGTAGTTGTTGCATTATTATCATATAAACTAGTTCTCATTATAAGAGATTTCTTATTTTCATCATTAAAAAGGATATATTTCAGGCTAATAAAATGCTTCTCATCATTACGCTTAATTGGTTCCAGTAATTCAAGTTTCAGCATATTTCCTCCTCTAAAATAATTCTCCTTTAAATGCTTTTTGCATAAGTGAATTAAAGTTATTTTCTAACTCAGTAAGACTTTGTTCCATTTCAAATTTCAATTTGTCGGCTTGCTGAACAAATTGAGCAAACTCATTTTGAAGTTCTATTGGTGGAATAATAACACTTAATTCGTTTAAAATCTTCAGGTTGATGTTTTTTTGTGCTGACTCAGGAGCTTGTTCTTCAAGTATTCTTTGAAAGAATGTAGATCGGAAGAGCACACGTCTGAACTCCAGTCACC
>OOCW01002200.1_pt1 | contig 11516 bp, 11 predicted proteins | sample 1671201 | NCBI WGS metagenome assembly OOCW01 (sample SAMN06348132, study PRJEB24527) | human gut metagenome | biome: human gut; feature: ankylosing spondylitis patient; material: feces | host: Homo sapiens | place: China | collected 2015-10
ATGTAAAAATGTTCCACGTGAAACACTACTCTAAAGTGTTTCACGTGGAACATTTTCTTTATAATTTTATTATCTTTTCTTTAACTTGTTTTTGCTTAGAAGTTTTTTATTAATGATTGTACGAAGTTCTTTAATTTCATTTTCTTTTAAATCTTGTTTAGGAATAATAAATACTTGTTGTGCATTTATAAATATTAAAAAGTACTGATTACTTTCATATGCCCTATACATTAATGACCATTCAAATTTACTATTAGAATTCTGATCTATACATATAATTCCTTCATTATTAATAGTAATTTCTTTTTCTATACCCAAACTACATTTATCTGTTTTTATCATCTTTCTACATATAAGTTCTACTTCTATTGGTAATAAAACTAAAACGGCTACTGCAAAATAATCAAAGTATAAATAAAATCCTTCTATTTCGTAGATTCCTAAAAAGTTTAATACTAATTCTGTAATTACTATTAAGCTAATTAATACAAATAATATTGCTCTAATCTTAGTTTTAGTAAATACATTAAAGTATACCATTGAACGATAATCCTCTTTATTAATAGTGGTCTTAAACTTCATTTCTTTTTCTTCTTGCATAAAACCTTCCCTTTCATATATACCTAGATTTAGAATTGAAACTATATCTATTTTAGTTTACTACTATATCCTTATTTTAATATATTTACTGAAATAAATCTTTAACTATAATAACTTAAACTTAAAAGAGATAGAAACAAACTTATAGTTTATTTCTATCTCTTTCTTTTACCTGGTAAAATAATTTATTATTTAAATTACATTTGTACTGGTGCACAGATTCCTAATAATGCTAATGCATTTTTAAGAACATACTTAGTTGCAACAACGATTGCTAAACGTGAATTTTTAACTTTTTCATCTTCTACAAGTATTGGATTTTCGTTGTAGAATTTGTTAAACGCTTGCGTTACATCTACTGCATATCTAGCAATGTATGATGGTTCATATTTATTTGCAGCTTCTTTAATTGTAGTTTTGAAATCTGCAATTTCTTTAATTAATGCTACTGTTGATTCATCTGCAAGTACTGTGTAATCTATATCGAAGTTAGGAATGCTATCTAATTCGATACCAGCTTTACGGAGTACGCTGCAAGCTCTAGCATGAGCATATTGTACGTATGGACCTGTTTCTCCATTGAAGTCTAATGCTCTTTCCCATGAGAATTGAATATCTTTAATAATGTTGTTATACATATCATCGAATACGATTGCCCCGATACCTACTTGTCTAGCAACTTCTTCTTTATTCTCAAGACCTGGATTTTTTTCTTCAATAATTTGTTTTGTTTTATCTACAGCTTCTCTTAAAATATCTTCTAAGAAAATAATATTACCATTTCTTGTAGAAAGTTTAGCGCCATCTTCCATACTTACCATACCAAATGGTACGTGTACTAAATCTTTATGCCACTCATGACCCATTTTTTCAATTACTTTGAACCATTGAGCAAAGTGAAGGTTTTGTTGAAGAGCTGTAACATAGATACATTTTTTGAAGTCGTATGTTTTTTTACGGTACTCAGCAGCTGTGATATCACGAGTTGCATATAATGAACTACCATCATTTTTAGTAATTAAACATGGTGCCATGTTTTCTTCATCTAAACGAACTAATTTAGCTCCTTCGTCTACTTCAATAAGACCTTTGTCTTCCATTTCTTTAATAACTGCATCCATTTTATCATTGTAGAATGCTTCACCATTAAAGCTATCAAATTCTACACCTAATAATTTATAAACACGTTCAAATTCTTTTAAACTTACTTCTTTGAACCATCTCCATAATGCTAATGATTCTTCATCACCTTGTTCCATTTTTGTGAAGTAGTTTCTAGCTTCTTGTTCCATTTCTGGATGTTCTTTAGCTTCATCGTGGAATAATACGTAGATTCTAAGTAACTCAGAAATACCTTTTTCTTCGATTTCTTCTTTACTAGAATATTTTTTGTAAGCTACGATTAATTTACCAAATTGAGTTCCCCAGTCACCTAAATGGTTAACCCCTACACAGTTATAACCAAGTGCTTCGAAAATTTGATATAAACTGTTTCCGATTACAGTTGAACGTAAGTGTCCTACGTGGAATGGTTTTGCAATGTTTGGTGATGAATAGTCAATTACTACATTTCCTAAGTTTTTCTCTTTTGCGAAACCGTATGTTTCTTTTTCTGTTAATACGTCTGTAAGAACTTCTCTTACAAATTCTACTTTGTTTACAAAGAAGTTAATATATGCATTCACGTTTTCTACTTTATCTAAGAAATCTACTTCACCGAATTCATCAACAATATCTTTTGCAATCATTGGAGGTGCTTTTCTTAACTCTTTTGCTAATTTAAAGCAAGGGAATGCATAATCTCCCATTGCTGCATTTCCTGGAACTTCAATCATGCTGTAGATTTCATCTACTGATAAGCTGCTAATCTTTTCATTTAAAAGTTGTGCGATTTCTAATTTAAAATCTTTCATTTTTATGCTCCTTCGACCTTATTTTATATTATTATATTGTAACTAAATATCTATTTCATAGCAAGTTTTCCATTCAAAGAACATAGTTATCTATCTTTAGCATTGCCTTATTTTTATATTTTTAAAATAAGGTAATGTTAAAGATAGATTAACCTATTCCTTTAAAAAGCAGCTACTTTAATTTTGAGTAGCTGCCTTTATAAATAATCCCTTACTTTTCTCTAATTTAATTAAGAGGAATTTTAATTCTGATTTCATATCCGTCTTCTTGTTCTTTCATAGTGTATTTTGCATCTACACCTGCTTTTTGAATCATACTTACAGCTTGTGTAATCGTATTTGTTACAAGCCTCATATCTTTAACATATGATTTAACCTTTTGATTTGCTTTATGTTGAATCATATTTTCTCTTGTAATATCTACTAACATTTGTTCTATCAGTTGCTCTGATTTTTTCACATTAAGTTCCTGTTTAATAATCTTTTCAAGAGCTACCAATTGGAATTTTTCATCTGGTAATTTTAATAATGCTCTCGCATGTCTTTCAGTTAGGTTATTTTCAATTAAAAGTTTTTGGATTGTTGATGACAACTTTAAGACTCTTAGTTTATTAGCAACTGTTGATTGATTTTTGCCTAATGTATTAGCTAACTCTTGTTGTGTATATCCATAGTCCTGCATAATCGTATGATATGCTTGGCTTTCTTCTAAAAAGTTTAAGTTTTCACGTTGCAAGTTTTCAATAAGGGCTAGTACTGCACTGTCCTTGGTATTCACTTCAACTATAACTGCTGGGATTGTTTGAAGACCTGCTAATTTAGAAGCTTTTAATCTTCTTTCACCTGCAATAAGTTCATATGAATCGCCTACCATTCTTACAGTAATAGGTTGCATTAATCCATGTTCTAAAATAGAATTTGCAAGTTCTTGTAGAGCGGCATCAGAAAAAACCTTTCTTGGCTGATAAGGATTTGGTCTAACACGATCTACAGCAACATTTTCTATCTTTAAATCTTTTTGCATTTATTCTGCTCCCCTCTAAAATAACGTTTTGCTACTTATCAGTATAGCATATTTTACTTTTAAAAACTATATTCATACAAAATCATTCACAATTCTCCCTAAGCTATCCACATATAAAGTCAAATAGTTTGCTCCTGTGTAAAACTTGTTGATTCTGTGGATAGCTTTTTTATTTATAAAATATATCTCTTTTATCCACAACTCTTTCTTACTCTATCTCATTAATTTTTTATCCACAAAATTAAACTTGTATTTTTCCTATTACTTCCACACCTTTTATACCTTATTTACTACCATATTCTTATCCCCTCTCCCCTCCCGCCGCCGCATATTATTTACTAATCTTCTTATGGATTATCTCTACTTTTATTACTTTGATATACCTTAATACCTCGCGAAGCGAGGTCGCGATTTTAAATTTTTTGATTTTTTGGGCATTTAGGGCTATTTTTTTCCTCTTATCCTACTTCTACAAGCTTTTTTCTCTTCTATTACCCCCTATTTCTTATGTAATCCTTAAATTTATTCATCAACCTGTAGCAAAACATATTTACAATTCCATTTTTAACTTCTCATAATGCTATTTGTTTTCCACAGTTATCCTCAATATCTTTTTACTATGTGAATAACTATTTACATACATTTTATTTCTTGTTTATAAATTGTGACTACCTTATACCTTAACTTTTATCTAATTATCCACAATCATTTCATAAAAAAGAAGCTATCAGTATTTTTATCTGATAGCTTCCTTTATTAGTTATTTTTCCACACCTAAAGGTGCTTTTGTTGGTTCTCCTGCTTTTCTAGGATACTTATTAGCAGTCGGCTTTACCTTTTTAATTTTAGCGATTTTATGATTTAAATCTGTAAATGGTACTTTAGCATCTACAACTTGATCTAATGCTCCACCTAAGATTTTAATAGCTTTCTTACCTTGCTCTAATTCTTCATCTAATTTTTGACCTTTTAAAGCGATTAAATAGCCATCTACTTTTACGAATGGTAATGTATATTCACTAAGTACAGCTAAGTTCGCTACAGCTCTAGATGCGCAAATATCAAAGCCTTCTCTATACGCCTTATTTTTTCCTAAATCCTCTGCTCTAGAATGGATACATTCGATATCTGTAAGTTCTAATTTAGAAATTACTTCTTCTAAGAAAACTAATCTTTTCTTTAATGCATCTACTAAAGTTACTTTTAAATTTGGAAAGGCAATTTTCATTACAAGACCAGGGAATCCTGCTCCTGTTCCAATATCAATTACAGTTCTTTCTTCACTCATGTCTAAAGCATTATTTACTGTCATACAGTCTAAGAAATGTTTTGTAATAACCTCTATATCCTCTGTAATAGCCGTTAAATTCATTTTCTCATTCCACTCTTGTAAAAGTGCCTTATACATCATAAACTGTTCTACTTGTCTTTCTGAGAGCTCTACACCCAGCTCTCTTGCACCATTAACTAATAACTCTCTTTGATCCATTAACATTCCTCTTTTTCACTGTTTTGAGCTTTTTCCATACGACCTTTTTGTTCTAAGTATACTAATAACATAGAAATATCAGCTGGTGAAACTCCTGAAATACGAGAAGCTTGACCAATTGAAATAGGTCTTACTTGTTCAAGTTTTTGTTTTGCTTCAAGTCTTAAGCTATAAACATCATCATAGTTGATATCTTCTGGAATTAAACGACGTTCAAGACGTTTAAATTGTTCTACTTGACGTTGTTGTCTTACAATATATCCTTCATAACGAAGTTCAATCATAACTTGTTCAATAACTTCTAATGGAAGTTCTGGTCTATCTGTATCTACTTCCTTGAAATCATCATACTCAAGTTCTGGTCTTTTTAAGACTTCACTTAAAGAAATACCTGAACGAAGTAATGTACTACCTTTTGCTTCTAAAATAGCTTGTACCTTTTCACTTGTTCCTACGAATACTGTTTTTAATCTTTCAAGTTCAGCTTCAATAGCTTCTCTTTTTGCTACGAATTTTGCATATCTTTCTTCAGAGATAAGGCCTGCTTCGTAACCTTTTTGTGTAAGTCTAAGATCCGCATTATCTTGTCTTAAAAGAAGTCTGTATTCAGCTCTAGAAGTCATCATACGGTAAGGTTCTCTTGTTTCTTTAGTTACTAAATCATCAATTAAAACCCCTACATAACCTTCTGAACGGTCAATAATCATAGGTTCTCTGCCTTCAACTTTAAGCGCAGCATTAATACCAGCTACTAATCCTTGAGCTGCAGCTTCTTCATATCCTGAACTTCCGTTCATTTGTCCAGCACTGAAGAAACCTTCAATATTTTTAAACTCTAATGAGTGTTTTAATTGCATTGGATTGATGCAATCATATTCAATGGCATAACCTGTTCTCATAACCTGTACATTTTCTAATCCTTTGATAGAACGAAGCATTTCTAATTGTACTTCTTCTGGTAATGAAGAACTCATACCTTGAACATACATCTCTGTAGTATTTTCACCTTCTGGCTCAATAAATACTTGGTGTCTTTCTTTATCTGCAAATCTTACTACCTTATCTTCAATTGATGGACAATATCTTGGTCCAACCCCTTCGATTACACCAGAATACATTGGTGAACGATGTAAATTATCACGAATGATTTGATGTGTTTTTTCATTTGTGTAAGTTAAATAACAAGGGAATTGTTCACGTTTAATATCATCTTCTTTGTTTTCGAAAGAGAATGGTACAATACGTTCATCACCATGTTGAGGTTCCATTACAGAGAAATCTACTGTTCTTGCATCTACTCTGGCTGGTGTACCTGTTTTAAAGCGTCTGAGTTCGATTCCTAACGCTTTTAAGCTATCACTAAGTGCATTTGATGTCTTAAGTCCATTAGGCCCTGTATGCTCAATATGCTCGCCTGTGAGGCATCTTGAGCGCACATAAGTTCCTCCAGCAAGTACTACTGCTTTACAAGGATACACTGCACCTGTACTTGTAACAACCGCTTTTACTTTGCCACCTTCAACTTGAACTTCTACGATCTCTTGTTGTCTAATAGTTAAGTTTTCTGTTTGCTCAAGTACTTCTTTCATTGTGTGGCTATATTTCACTTTATCAGCTTGTGCACGTAATGAGTGAACAGCTGGCCCTTTAGCTGTATTTAACATACGAGATTGGATATATGTTTTATCAATATTTTTACCCATCTCTCCGCCAAGTGCGTCAATTTCTCTTACAAGATGCCCTTTTGATGTTCCCCCTACATTAGGGTTACATGGCATCATTGCAATGCTATCTAATGACATTGTAAACATAGATGTTTTATGGCCCATACGAGCTGTAGCAAGCGCCGCTTCACAACCAGCATGTCCTCCACCTATAACTGCAACGTCTATCGTTTCTGCAATATAAGTCATTTTCTTCTCCTACTTTCCTAAACAAAATCTACTGAATAACTGATCAATAATTTCTTCCTTTAATGATTCTCCTACAATCATCCCTAAATGTCCATAGGCATCATGTAAATCTATCGCTAAGCAATCTTCTGGTAATCCACAAGCAATTGCATCTAATACCTTCTCTAAACTCTTAATTGCATTAATAAGAGCTTGTTTTTGTCTTTGGTTAGAAATAGTTGCTTCGTTGCTAATTGAAGTATTGCCTTTAATTACAAAGTTTTTCATTTCTGTACGTAATTCATTTAAGCCACTTTGTTCTTTTGCTGAAATACGTGCAACTGTTCCATTACTAAAGTGTTCTTTGAACATTTCCTCGGTAATATTATTATCTAAGTCTATTTTATTAAGTACATAGATAACTTTTTTATCTTTAATCTGTTCTAAAATCTCTAAATCTTTTTCTAATAAACCTGCATTACTATCTACTAACATTAATACAAGATCCGCTTCTTCAATAGATGTTTTTGATCTTTCTACCCCAATACGTTCTACAACATCATCTGTTTCACGAATTCCTGCTGTATCTAATAATTGGAATGGAATGCCATCTACATTAAGGTATGCCTCTACAACGTCTCTTGTTGTTCCTGGGATATCTGTAACAATTGCTTTATTTTCTTCTAATAATGCATTAAGTAATGATGATTTACCAACATTAGGTCTACCTACAATAGCAGTTTTAACACCATCACGAATCATTTTACCTGTATCTGCTGTTTTTAAAAGTCTTTGAAGCTTAGCAAGAAGCTCTTCAAGTTCCTTATCAAACTCCTCTGTGATTGGTTCATCTTGATCATATTCTGGGTAATCAATAGAAACCTCAATACGTGCAATAATTTGAATTAATAAGTCTTGATATTCCTTAATGCTTTTAGATAAATTACCCTCTAATTGACCAATAGCTTGTGATAATGATAACTCTGTTTTAGCCTCAATAACGTCCATAATGGCTTCTACTTGAGCAAGGTCAATACGTCCATTTAAGAATGCACGCTTTGTAAATTCTCCACTATCTGCAATTCTAGCACCTGCGCTGATTACTTCCATGAGAACAGCATTAAGTGGCACTGGACCTCCGTGGCAGTTAATCTCAATAACATCTTCTCTAGTAAAAGTTCTAGGTCCTTTCATGAGCATAACTAAAACTTCATCTAAAACCTTACCATCTTTATTAACGATATGTCCATAGTTAATTGTATGGGAATCTACGTCAACTAGTGATTTTTTATTTGCCGCTCTAAAAATTTTATCAACTATGCTAATCGCATCATTCCCACTTACTCTAATAATTCCAATGCCACCTATCCCTACAGGTGTAGATATAGCTGCTATAGTATCTTCAAATAACATAAAATCTAAGTCCTTTCTAAATAAAAAACCCAGTATAGAACTGGGTTTATCTGTATGATTTATTTTGATAGTTTGGTGTAATAACCACGCGTCTAAATGGTTCTTTACCTTCACTATGCGTTTTTACAATTTTACTATCTTGCAAAGCTGAATGAATAATTCTTCTATCATATGGATTCATTGGTTCTAATATAATTGGCTTTTTACTTTGTTGTGCTTTCTTACTTAACTTATATGCAAGCTTCTTAAGAGTCTCCTCTCTTCTTGCTCTATAGTTTTCTGTATCTAGCATAATCTTAACATACTCTGTACGTCCTTTATTTGCAACAATATTAACAATATATTGAATCGCATCTAATGTCTCGCCTCGTTTACCGATAATAACACCCATACTTTTACCTTCAAAGCCTATGCTTAATCTGTTGTTATTAACTACTTCAGACTTAACAGTTGCTTCAATATTCATCTCTTTTAAAAGCTTATATAAAAACTCTTCTGCTAATGCTTGTACATGTGCTAATTCATCTTTAGTCACTACTACAGCATCTTCTGAATCCTTTTTTTCTTCATTCTTAACTTTATTTGGTTTTGGTGGTGCCACCGTTTCAGTTACTTTATTTGCATTAGCAACTTTAACATCTTCTTTAACTTCAGGTATCACTTCAATTTGTGGTTCAACTTCTGTTGGTGCTTTAAGTGTTACTCTAACTTTGGCAGCTCTTGCCCCAAATCCTAATAACCCTTTTGAGCCTTTTGTAATAATCTCAATATCTACTTCCTCTGTACTCGCACCTAACTCTATTAATGCTTCTGTTACAGCATCATTAACAGTTTTACCTACTTTTTCAACACTTCTCATGTTTATACCCCCAACCTTTGTAAATTTGCTGGCTTACTTTTACCACTTCACTTTACTGCTATTTTAGGTTGTCTTGATCAGTATTATCAGTTTTTTGAACTGGTACTCTTTTTCTTACTTTCTTAGTCGTAATTTTGCCACTCTTAAGAGCTTCTTCACGGTCTTTTTTAAGTTGCGCTTCCATTTTTTCATCTTGCTTAGCAAGCATTTTGTTTACAACCCACTGTTGCCCCATCATAATCACATTACCTGCAATCCAGTAAAGTGCTAAACCAATTGGCATAGTGTAAGACATGAATGCTGTCATAACAGGCATTACAATATTCATTGTTTTCATCATAGATTCAGCAGGATTTTGTTCACCTGATGCAGAACTTTGCATTGCACCATTTGCTGCCATAGTAATCTTAGAGAAAATATATGTTGATGCACCTGCAATAATAGGTACAAGGATTGCTAACCACATTCCTGAACTTATAAGTAATTTAGGTGTATCTACTACGTTCATTGTTAAAAATGTCTCATAGCTGTGTTTTAATTGGAAAACTTGTTCTAGACCTGGTACAGTACCGGCGCTTTGTAAAAATTCATTCCATTGTGTTGTTGTTAAATGGCTTAAAAATTGAGATACGCCATCCACTTGTGATAAATCATATTGTTGACGAGAATTGATATACACTGAATCTGCAAATGGTTGTAATAAACCTTGATAATTTGCAATATTAGTAGTAACAATTTCTGCCATTTGATGATATACATTTGTTAATTTATTAATGTATTGCGCTGGTGTACGAAGCACATTAAATAACGCAATAATTAATGGAAATTGAATTAATAATGGTAAACATCCAGCAAAAGGATTGATTTTATACTTCTTATATAAAGCTTGCATCTCTTGACTCATCTGAATTTGAGATTGCTGATCCTTTTTATTTTTATACTTGTTTTGTATTCTTTGCATTTCAGGCTGAATTTTACTCATACCTCTACTTGTTCTTTGTGAAGACAATTGTAAAGGTGTCATTAAAACACGTGCTACTAATGTAAATAAAATAATTGAAATCCCAAGTGCTGCTTCTGGAGATATAAGGGTTACCCCTTCAAAAATTACATTAAGTATTGCCCCAAAAAATTGATTAATAAGACTCATTCGTTTCCTCCTAATTTTTTCTTAACAACATCCATGTTGTTTTAACATTAAGGTTGCTTTTTACTCAGCTTCACTTTCTTCTCTGGTACTGGATCATACATTACAGGATGAAGTGGTTGGCATTTAAGAATCCTTTTTATTCCTAGAAATGTTCCCTTTAAAAAACCATGAATCTGTATTGCTTCGTAAGTATATTGTGAACATGTTGGATAGAATCTACAGTTTCCTCCCAACATGGGGGATATTCCTTTTTGATAAAATCTAATAAGTAAAAGTGCTACTTTTTTAGGTAAGTTTTTCATCTTCACCAGTCCCTTCGTAGCAATTATAGCCTATTCTTGTAAATCTATTATAAATCTTCTTGTTTGCCATATACCCTATGTTGTTTTAACAAATGAATAAGTGCGGAAGAAATGTCCTGATAGGACGCTCCATTAGCATTAGATCTTGCTACTATAACAAAATCCCAGCCTTGTTTTTCAATATTTTCTTCGTTTAATCTATAACTTTCTCTAATGAGTCTAGTCGTACGGCTACGTACAACACTATTCCCAACTTTTTTACTAACCGATATACCCAGTCTATTACCAGGCTTATTATTTTTTAATTTATATACAACTAAATACTTGTTAGCAAAAGATTTTCCTCTTCTATACACTACTCTAAACTCGTAGTTTTTCTTTAGTGATTCTGCATATTTCATAAAAAATGCTCCTAAATTTCTATAGCAAAACAAGGCCACAAAAGCGGCCTTGTTTTATGCTGTTAATTTTTTTCTACCTTTTGCTCTTCTTCTAGCTATTACCGCTCTACCGTTTTTAGTTCTCATTCTTTTACGAAAACCATGTTCTTTACTTCTTTGACGTTTCTTTGGTTGGAAAGTCATTTTCATTGTGCGTTACCTCCTTTTTGGGATAAGTTACCACACAATATGCACATTAAAATGATAAATAATCAAACGGATGATTATCTATCTCACACAAATAAAAAAATATTTACATTCATTTATAGAAATGTAAACAAGCACTGTAATCAGTATAAAAGATTTGTTTTCTAACGTCAAGATGTACGGTTAATATTCCCCTAATAAATATTTGGTAATTAGTCTAAACTCATCTAACATCTTAACGACATGTGCTAGTTAATCTTTAATTATGTAAAGGATAAATATGGTAA
>OOCW01002203.1_pt1 | contig 11500 bp, 10 predicted proteins | sample 1671201 | NCBI WGS metagenome assembly OOCW01 (sample SAMN06348132, study PRJEB24527) | human gut metagenome | biome: human gut; feature: ankylosing spondylitis patient; material: feces | host: Homo sapiens | place: China | collected 2015-10
GAATTATTCCAACTTCAATTCCCGCTGCTAATATTAAATAGATAGGCTAATCATGTTCGCACATCATTAGCCTTTTCTTATCGTATCTTTCTCGCTTAAAGACAGTTATCACTAAATATGCAAGTCACCCATGCTCCCTTACTGCGTGCGGTTGGGCAGGTGTCTTGATATTTAGTTTGATGTTTAAGAGGGTAGCTATCGTTGTAGCGGGAGAGTGTTCTTTCTAATTACAGACTAAATCTGAGTACATGGAATTTGATAAAGCCTCAACTGTTGTTATACAACGATTGGGGCTTTATCATTATCAACAGGATAGATAAGGACGTAAATAACGGTTCATTCGAACCGTTATTTACTCGGATTACTAAATGACTATCTACTGATTAAAGAAGTAGCGAATATAACAAGACAAATAAGAAAACCAACACGGTAGACTACGGTGTTGGTATCCATGTCTTTTGTGATAGGGATATAAAAGGAGATTGGACTAATCAGAATCATCCCGCTACAAGTATTGATCAAACCTCACTTCCCTTAACCATCCCTTCATTTGTGCACCTCGTGCCGAGGATTGGGTGAAGGGCTAGTTAAGGATTTCATTAAAAAGATTTAAAAATACGCTGTGTTTTAGATAAATGTTGATTTAAATAATAATAAAAAGATGTTCAAAAAGTTATCAAGACTAAATTTTAAAAAATGTTTAATTATCAACGGATTTATATATTTTACATGACCAATATATTAAATCAAAAAAAGAGACTATTTAAAAATTGGTAGTCTCTTTTTTATAAGGCGCTGTTTTAAAATATGGTTGAAATAGATATAACATACATAAAAAGGATGTCCATTAGACATCCTGTTAAATCGCAATATATAACAATTGTTCATCAATTTTAGTTCATAAATTAGAATTTAGACTTCTATTTTACTACCGGTAGATAGGTAAGTAAGTCGTTCAGAAAGAACTTCCTTCATCTTATTAAAAGCTTTTTCTCCTGTACAATGGCAGGTGTAGTAACGTGTATAGCTATCATTTAATCTTTCAGCAATTTCTTCTATCAAAGCATTACTTTCAGTCCTTTTTGATGTTGGATTATACAAATGAAAACCTCCAACAACGTAAGATATTTTATCATTTACTATCTGTTCTGCCTTATTTTTAATGTTTATTATTCCTGCATGTGAACATCCCGAGATAAGTATTAGCTTTTCATTTTCTGAAATAATTAAACTTTGTTCATGCGAGAAATCATCCATTGAGATACTTTTTCCCATTTTTACAAACAAAGCATTATTTGATGTAGAATAACATTCCCTTGTTTCAACATCGGAGAAGAGAGTCAATTCACTATCTAACACCATTCTTTTCCCAGTTAGAACTACTTGTGGATGATATTTTAATGAACTGTCAATACCAACATCAATTTTAAGTCCAAGAAATTTTGTGTAATGTTTATCAAAAGCATTGTCTCTAATGTAAACTTTTGCAGAGTGGTTATTTTCTAAAAATAGTTTTAAAGCCCCTCCATGGTCTACATGACCATGAGATATTATCACAGTATCAATATCTGAAATATCAATCCCCATTTTTTTTGCATTTTCAAGAAATAATCCATTTTTACCCAAATCAAATAATATTTTATGACTATCTGTCTCTATATAAAAGCATATACCGTGTTTATTTTTATAATCTGATGAAACAGATGTGTTTTCCACTAATGTTTTTAATATCATATAATTATACTCCCTTTTAAATTCTTATTTATTAGTTGGTTTAATAACCAACTAACCCCCATAATAATACGATTGTTCATCAATCTTCAAATTAATTGCACACTATTAATTATAGTATAGTTAAAAACTTGAACATCTTTTTATTATTATTTATTAGTACAAATTCTCATAAAATTTTGTAGCAACAATACATCTTTTGAAATACTATCCCTGCATTTTTAATTTTGTTTTTATCTTAACTGATTAGAATTTAAAGTGAAATTCAATCACACTACAGTTATGGTTTGCCACAACAATTAAGTTGCCTTTAGGACATTCTTTCTTTAAAGTGAGTTATTTTCTTTGTTAAATCAGTATAAATAAAATTAACTAAAAATCCGATAATAAAACCACCAACTACTGCAACAAGAATCCATTCAATAATTCCACCTAAAACTTGACCATAAAATACACTTTTCCAATTTGACCAAAAATATGGGTCTAAATAATTTGAAATATGCATTTCCATACGTGATTCTCTCCCTATAAACATTAAGTCTATAGCAAGAAACATATAATAAGAAATTATTGATATACTCCACGTTAACAAACTTGCTATAGATGTATTTCGCCTTGATAATGAAATTTTAGATTCATATAAAGCAATAGGTAAAAGAGGTACCAACCATATTCCATAACATAAAATACTACGAGATATAATAGGTGATTTTAATTCCTGAATAAATTCTTGATAGTAAAAATCAAAAATACCAAATATAACTCCTATAATAATATACATAAGCCATCTTTTTTTCATAATAAATCCTCCTTTATTTAGTTTGATATTTATCAAGTTCATTTTAATGTATCTCTCTATCATTATACACTTAATTACCAAAAAATAACAATATAAAAGAAAGGGTGAGGCTGTTAAACAAATAAGGGTTCTCTTGCTCTAATCATTTCATTAGATATTAGAGAATAACTTGCCTGTGACTGTACGTAAACTTTCTGAATTTTTAAGATTTCTTTTTCATCTTTAAAAAGTTCAATCCATTTGAACCACATTAAATAACTATGTAAATGTTTAGTTGAAACTCCTCTAAATTTTTGCAAGAAAGATTTGAAGTTACTATGAAATGCGTTGATATGTTGGATATGATAAATGCCGTTCGTATGTTTTCCTGATGGAATCGCCTTATGTTCTAAATCTAATTGTATTGCTAATTTTCCATATCCATGAGCACTATCCGTACAGAGAATTGAATGAGGAGCGATATATCCCTCAAAGAAACGTTTTAAATTATCATATTTTGCTCGTCCTGTTCCTATCATACCAATAAGAATATTTCCCGTCCTATCTAAAGCTGTTCCGATACACACTTGTTCACTTGAAAGTCCACGTTTGCCAACAGACTCCCCACCACGTTTACGAGGGGCTCGTGGCATTTTAAAACGTGTGCTTTTAGAATGATTTCCTTTATAGCTATAACGAAGATAACATTCGTCTGCTTCAACTAATCCATCAACTTCTCCTTTTCCCATGAATGAGCTCAGAGCATCTAAGATTTTATGTCTCCAGAAAAAGGCTGTGGCGAGGTTAATTCCGCATTCCCAAGCACAACGACGTAGACTATATCCCTTAATCATGCATTCAATATAATCAATCCATACCTTTGTTTCTTTCTTTGAATAAGCAGTTGGTGTCTGAGTTTGTTGACTGAACGATTTGCAACAGCTGCGACAAAGATAGCGTTGATTTCCTTTCACTTTACCATTCTTTACGATATGGTCGTCACCACAAAAAGGGCATTTATATTGCCCTGATGAATATCTCGTTTTTTGAATCTCATTTTGAAGTTTAGATAAATCCGATTTAAAGATTCCTTTTTCAACTTCAACTAAGATTTCTGGTAAATCAATAGATGCTACTCGCTTTAAAAGTGCTAAAATAACTGCTTTTGGCATAAATCAAACCCCTCAAACGTACGTTCTAATAATATTATAATGGATATTTTGGAAGTTAGTTATGCAAATTCTGTGTGAAATATCAACACTTTTCTAAAACAGAGCCTAATTTTTTAGCATTTTATCCTTACTTATACGACATGGTTAACATTAATTTCTTAACTTTGTGATGTCAAGCACCATTTCTGGTGAAGACTTAAAGTTATATACGAATTTTAAAGAGATGAAATAAGATTAACATTTGATATTTAAAAGAGAAAATGTTTTACAATAACTGAGTTTCTTAGTCATGAGACATGTCATCACGATACACGATAATACATCCACTGATTAATGATTGGAATTTATTTTATAATGAATAACGTGTTAAATTTCGATAATCGATTATTTAGCTGACTCACTGCTCTTTGAATACTGTACACTGAATAACAGATTTTATAAATTAACTAAGAGATGAAATATTTTTTCTCAAGGAATTTATTGTATAATATTACCATGAAAACTTTGTTTTCAAAATGCTATCCGAAGGGGACGTAAAGATGAAGAGAATAGTCATTGGTTTATTGGGTGTAATGATTGTCATAATTTGTTTCTTATCTTTTCTTGGGGTACCGCAAACCATTTCAAAAGAATATCCAGCCATTCAATTTGAATCTAAAAATGAGGATAATTATACTGAGACGACAGTTTTAATTAAAGGGACTCTGATCAAGAAACTATTTAGAGGAGATGAATTTAAAGGAAGAATAGAAATTGGTACTAATGAGTTGACAAAAAGTGAGGGAACGGAAATCTTGTTATTCCATCAGTATATACCAAATGGTTATATGGGAATTATTAATGCTTATCAAAGCTTTCCAGGTCAAATACCAAAAATACTACAAGGGGTAGCTTTCTTTCAAACAACAAAAGACTTTAGTCAAATCAGTTTCCATATTGTAGATACATCTATTAAGGTCATTGCTCCTACAACAACCTTAGAAGAAGCCAAAATGTTATATCAAGAATTATCAAAAATCCATTAAATGAATGTAAAAAAATAAAGCTCTGTTAGATAAAAATGTTGTTTTTAGCCTTTATAATCTAATTCAGTTAGAAATAACTTTTGATATGAGGCTGTTTATTATCAATAAGATTGTTTAATATAGCTATAAATAAAATTGTTGATTAAAAATGTATTTTTTCTTTTTGGCTCATCACCAAAATTGGTTCTTGATTTTTAAAAAATATTTTCTCATTTAAAATGATGTTCAAGTTACACGGAAAATAGCTAATTTTAAGGCTTGAATTAATAGTTTCAATAGAAAGAAATTGTCAAGCGCCATTTCTGGTGAAGACTCTTCTTTTTATTACATTTTTCATTTTAAGATTTTATAGTATAATTTCCAAAAAGACTTGTGGTATTAAGTCAAGTATATGATTGAAAAAAATAGATAAAGATTTTTAAAAGTTGGGCGCACTGAACTAGACCCTCGGCTAATTTTTTAAAAATTTAGCCTAGCGCCAGACAGAAAGGATTCAAAAGCAATCAGTTAGCTTTTGAGTGATACGCTCCTTTCCGGCGTGTAGAGTTGGTGGTTACGTAACAGCGTATCCACCAAACGCACTAATTTTCTAGCGGTTAGGACGAGGGCTCGTTTGTGTTTAAATTTCGGAACTTCATCGTATTTTTTCTGGTAATACAAGCGGTAAGTATCTTCGTGTCGTCTGATAGAGTTGGCAGCTTCAACCATATAATACCGAAGATATTGGTTGCCTGTTCGTGTCAGTGGTGTACGTTCCGATTCAAAGTTTCCAGACTGATTTTTTTTCCAGTAGAGACCGCAATATTTGGCTAATTGGGCTTCATTTTCAAAACGTTCAATTTGACCGATTTCAGCGACAATACCGGCGGCATAAACAATACCGATACCTGGAATACTTTTTAAACATTGGGCTTCTGTTACAATTTCAAAGAGCGCCACAATGCTTTTTTCTAAATCTTTAATCTGTTTTTTCAACGTTTGGATTAATCGTGCATAAGTCGCTAAAACCATGTCTACTGATTCTTGAACGACTTTACCCAATCGATAAGAATCACGAATAGCTTTTTTAATGGTTTTAGCTAATTTCTGTGGATCACTAAAACGACCTCGACCTTTTTCTTGTAGAAGGTTAGCTAAATCTTCTAACTCCATTTCGGCCATTTCATCGAGGGTTAGTGCATCAGAAAGAAGATCGAGCATGGTCGCACCAAAAACAGAGGTATCGAGCTCTTTAGAGAGGGTATTACACTTGTAGTAAAGGTTCTCAAGAAAGTGCTGTTTACATTCGGTGAGTTGATGAACCATTTGATATCTCGAACGAGTCAGACGTTGAAGAGCGACATAGCGTTCCTCTTTTAAAACTGTCTTATTAAATCGTTCAATACGTAAGAAGTCGGCAATACGAAAGGCATCAATTCGATCGTTTTTATCTTCTTCAAAAAGCCCTTTATAACGATGAATGGACTTAGGGTTTTGGATAACGACTTCAACGAGACCTAAGGATTTTAGTTCAAGATCTTCAGATAAAAAAGTTGCAGGATGAAAACTGTAAATCGAAGTAGACTCCATTCCAATCACGATTTTTTCATAGTTAAATGATTGGTGAAACTGGAGAACATCTTCTTTGATAGAAGAGGCACCGTTAATGTTATTAGGAAGGGTAACTTCTTTTAACGTCGTGTCTGAACTATCAAGAAAACAAACATCAAGTTTTTCAGAGCTAACATCAATACCGACAAATAATTTCATGGAAGGGACCTCCTTTCTTTTGAATGAATTTGGAATAAACTCGGATACGGCTGGACATCCCTAGGGTCCCAAACGTGGCGACAACCTCGCGTATAAGTATTCTAAAGACTTTAGCTATGAGTGCTGCCCTCAACCCTGTTAAGAAGAGGAACATAGAAAGAGTCGATACAGCTTGTGCGTCTGTCGAACAGTTTGGGTCTGGGTCACAGTCTTCAAATGTAGTCGAACTACAGGAGGAAAAAGTATATTCCTGATGGATCCAATTCCATTACCTATATGATGGAACGTCCGAGGGTATCTGAGACAAAAAGAGATCACTAAATGAATCATTTAGGTAAAGAAAACTCATTCAGTTTTCAAAGAACAATTCATGCCCTAAATGAAGGGCTTAAACTTATTATACGAGGAGAGAGAGGATGGAGCTTTCATTAAATTCATTAAGTGCACCATGTTCATGTGAGCGAGTACATACGCTTGAGGTCGAGCGAATTATCATTGAAGCTAATCTATTAAATAAAGTTTCTGAATTTGTAATTGAAAAACAACTGAATAGTTATCCAATGATTATTTGTGATTTTAATACTTATCCATTAGGAGTAGAGCAATTAAAAGAGCAGTTAAATGTAAATGCACAACAAGTCATTTGTTTAAATCCAGCTCATCTACATGCGGATGAGTACGCATTAAAAGCGATTCGAAAGCAATTAGATATGAAAGCCTCTGTTTTAATAGCATTTGGTTCTGGAACGATCCATGATTTAACACGTTATACAGCATTTAAGTTAAACATTCCATTTCTTTCAGTTCCAACTGCAGCAAGTGTCGATGGATTTGCTTCGACTGTGGCTGCTATGACATTTAAAGGCTTTAAAGTAACAATTCCAGCTAAAGCACCTCTTGCTATTTTTGCAGATACAGCAATCATTTCTAGAGCTCCAAGATATTTAACGGCAGCTGGTGTTGGGGATTTGCTTGCCAAGTTTACAGCATTAGTTGACTGGAAGATTTCGCATCTACTAACAGGTGAATATTTATGCGATAAGATTGTGACCATTACGGAAGAAGCGTTACAGACGTTACTTAATGTCATTGATGATCTTGCTTTACAAAAAGAAGAAGCTTTTGAACCATTGATGTATGGATTAATTTTATCTGGTCTTGGGATGCAGATGATTGGAAATTCTCGTCCCGCTTCTGGTGCTGAACATCATCTGTCTCATTTATGGGAGATGCATGTCATTAATGATGAAATAAAAGCTTTACATGGAGAAAAAGTTGGGGTTGGTTTATCTTATGTTTGTGAACGCTATCGTTCATTACTTGAGCTAAAGGAAGCGCCTGCTTTTAAAGAAGTCAATTTATATGATGAAAACATGTTATCACCTATTTTTAATCAATTAACAGCAGCTATTTTAAAAGAAAATGAACATGACTGTTTAACTCAAGTCAACGAAGGGGTATTTAAATTACAATTTAATCAAATTAAAGCCTTAATTGAAACGTTACCGACATCTACTCAAGTGAGAACGTGGCTTAAACAGGTAGGGGGAAAAACGACTCTTGCAGAAATTGGGCTAGAAGAAAGATTAAAAGAACCAAGTTTAGCCGCGGCACCTTATGTCAGAAATCGTCTGACCTTATTAAGGCTCATTAAAGTATTAGAGTTAAGCTAAAAGGAGAGAAACAATAATGACAACTGTTACAAAGACAAATGAATTTATCAATCCATTCATCGAGCAGCGCGCCGATCCATTTATGATGAAACATACGGATGGTTATTATTATTTTACTGCCTCTGTTCCAGAATACGACGGAATTGAGTTGCGTCGTTCTAAAACAATTGATGGACTTCGTCAAGCCGAAGCTAAAAAAGTTTGGTTGAAGCATGAGGAAGGGGAAATGAGTGCGAATATTTGGGCACCTGAAATTCATTATATCGATGGAAAATGGTATATCTACTTTGCAGCGGGACGTGCTGATGATATTTTTGCGATTCGGATGTACGCTTTAGAATGTGAGGCTCAAAATCCATTAGAGGGTGAGTGGAAAGAACTTGGTCGTATTAAAACGAAATGGGACAGTTTTGCATTAGATGCCACAACTTTTGAACATAAAGGAATTCGATACTATGTTTGGGCACAAAAAGATCCAGAGATTGAAGGAAATACGAATTTATACATTGCGAAGTTATTAAATCCATGGACCGTTTCAGATCACCAAGTGATGATTACAACTCCTGATCGCGATTGGGAACGTATCGGGTTCTTAGTCAATGAAGGACCAGCTGTTCTTAAAAAGAATGGGAAAATATTTATCGCTTACTCTGCCTCAGCTACTGATCATAATTATTGTATGGGTCTTTTAACAGCCGATGAGAATGCTGATTTATTAGATCCAAAGTCATGGGTCAAAAGTGATGCACCAGTTTTTTCAACGTGTGAAGAACATTCACAATATGGACCAGGTCACAATAGTTTCGTTAAGTCAGAAGATGACTTAGATGATTTAATGGTTTATCACGCACGTAATTACAAAGAAATTGAAGGAGATCCATTATATGATCCAAATCGTCATGCTCGCATTAAGAAGATAGACTGGGATGGAATTGGTAATCCAGTTTTTGGAATTCCGATGCCGGATACTAAAAAAGAAGCTTAAGGTGGAATCAAGATGACGCAATTAATTAGACCGGGATTTTTTGGAGGAATAGTTGCAGCTGATAGCCGTCGTGTAGAGTTCGATTACAAAAATGAAAGCTTAATACAATTAAAGGCATCGATTGATTACTTGTTTATAGGAGACTCAATCACTCATTTTTGGGAGTTAAAAGCTTATTTTAACTCCCCTTCTAAAATGGTGATTAATCGAGGAATCGGTGGGGATACAACTGAGTATTTAGAAAAACGTTGGGAAGCGGATTGTCTACAACTTAAACCAAAAGTCGCTATTGTCATGATTGGTGTGAACGATATGCAAGTATTAGAGCCAGATGCCTGGAATGGAGTTAAAGGTAAGACAGTTCAAGAGGTGAAGGAAAGAATTTTAACAAATTACTTGAAAATAATTGAAAAGTGTAAACAGGCGAATCAACCATTAGTAATATGTTCGATTTTACCGACTAAAATGACGTTTATTCAATCATGGCGTGAGCGTAATCAATGTATTCTTGAAGTTAATGAAGCTTTAAAGATTTTATGTCAAACTCATAGGCTCATTTATGTTGATTATCATCAAGCAATGGTGGCTGAAGATGGCTGCTCGATAAAAGATGGATTAACGTTTGAAGGCTTGCATCCAATTTTGACAGGCTACTTGATCATGTCTTCTGTACTGAAAGAGACTTTAGCTAAACATGGGATGAGTATTTAAGAAGGGGAAGGTAAGGAATGAAGATTAAAAAAGTAATCGGATTAATGGGCATTGTAGGAGCCGTACTCGTTGGTTGTTCGCAAGAGATAGATGAAGAGCCGTTATCATTCTCAGATTTGGCTGAACCAACATTTACTAATGTCTCTGTTCACGACCCATCTGTCATTAAAGTAGATGATACCTATTATGTATTTGGTTCACATTTAGCTTCTGCAAAGTCTACTGATTTGATGAACTGGACGCAATTAAGTACAAGTGTTAATGATGCAGGACAGATTTTTGGTGATATAACGACTCAATTTGAAGAGGCTATGACATGGGCGGAAACTGATACTTTTTGGGCACCGGATGTCATTCAGTTAGAAGATGGGCGCTATTATTTTTATTACAATACCTGTAAAGGAGATAGTCCACGGTCAGCTTTAGGACTAGCTGTATCAGATCAGATTGAAGGTCCATATGAGGATTTAGGAGTTTTCTTAAAATCTGGGATGTGGAATCAAATGAGTCCATCAGGAACGATTTATGATGCAACGGTTCATCCAAATGTCGTTGATCCATCCGTTTTCTTTGATCAAGAAGGGCGATTGTGGATGATGTATGGTTCATATTCAGGTGGAATTTATATTTTAGAGATGGATACAAAGACGGGGTTACCACTTGAAGGACAAGGATATGGTAAGAAAATTTTAGGTGGGAATCATTTAAGAATTGAAGCCCCTTATGTGATGTATTCATCTGAAACTGAGTACTATTATTTATTTTTATCATACGGTGGACTCTCAGCTGATGGTGGTTATAATATTCGTGTGGCACGTTCAAAAACACCGGATGGTCCGTATGAGGATGCAAATGGAAATGATTTAATAAACTGTAAAGGTAAAGCTGGATCGTTCTTTGATGATACAACAGCTTCTGCTTATGGCGTGAAGTTAATGGGGAGTTTTCAGTTTAATCATGTAGAGGGGGAGTCAGGAAAAAAAATAACTTCGGGCTACGTTTCACCAGGTCATAACTCTGCCTACTATAATGAAGAAACTGATGAGTATTATATGATTTTTCATACACGTTTTACTTTACGTGGAGAACAACATGAAGTACGAGTTCATCAAATGTATATGAATGAAGAGGGATGGCCAGTCATTGCTCCTCATCGCTATAGCGCACAAAAGCAATTAGATTATTCTGAAGCAGATTTAATCGGTGATTATAAGTTTATTAATCATGAAAAAGATATAACAGATCAAGTTAAAATTTCATCTGTTATCACCTTAACAAATGATCATCAAATCACAGGTGCAGTTGAAGGAACATGGCATTATGATCAAGAAACTAAGTATCTGACATTAGAGATGGATCATGTGACATATAAGGGAGTGGTGAGTCACCAATGGAATGAGGAAACTAGTTGCTATGTCATGACTTTTTCAGCTTTATCAGAATATGGGGTTTCAGTTTGGGGAAGTAAGGTAGCCTTAGGTGATGAATCATAAGCTATTAAGAGAGATTTGCTTATAAAATTCAAAAAGCGTATTAGCGTAGATAATACGCTTTTTTTTATAACGTTTTTATCTTTCATAAACGAAAGGAATAATTCAGGATAATCAGGAGATATTTCTTGGGAAATAAAGTGGGAAAGTTGTCGATGAGTTGATGGTTTATTTCATTGACGGTTC
>OOCW01002207.1_pt1 | contig 11480 bp, 8 predicted proteins | sample 1671201 | NCBI WGS metagenome assembly OOCW01 (sample SAMN06348132, study PRJEB24527) | human gut metagenome | biome: human gut; feature: ankylosing spondylitis patient; material: feces | host: Homo sapiens | place: China | collected 2015-10
CTTAATTAAATCATCACTTTCTGCATGTCCCCAATGCATTGATGCCCATTTTGAGTCATAGGGATTATATTGATAGAACAAATGATATTTACCTTTATATTGAATAAATCCATTTGGATCATTAATCCATGATGCTGGTGCCATAAAATGATAGCCTTGTCTATATTTGCTTAATGCTACCTCATCTTTTATCGAATCTACATATTTCTGTGCCTGTTCTAATTTCACCTTATGATTATTTGCCGTATTAAACAGATTAAAACCAAACGATCTCATATCATCAAGGGTTCTTGGATCTGCCATTGCCCAGGTTCCTCCGGAAAATGCTGCCGGATATCCTTCCTCATTGTGGAATGTCATCTCCAGATTTGAAAATTTTACATCATACTGACTGATCACGTCTCTGACCTGATCAAATCCTTCATAACCGCCTTCCGGAAATCTTCTTGTGATAAACGCATCTCCTGTAGCGATCAGTGTCATTTTCTTCATAATCTATTTTCCCTCCACAACAGAATTAGTCTCCCCGTCGATTCCTGCTGCCATCATCAATACCATAAATGCCTGCTGAACTGCCTTATATGAGTCGGTGATCGGAAACTTTTCATGAACACTATGATTCATTATATTTTTTCTATTTTCATCCGGTGCAAACGCGCGTCCAAGACAGATCGATGGAATTCCTTTCGAAACCGCTACGTTCGCATTTGTGCAGCCGCCTCTATGGAATACCGGTTCAATATCCAGAGATTTCAAACCAAGCCACGCGGATTCTACCAGTGGTGTATGGGAATCCTGAACTCCGCCCGGAACCTGACTGATCAGTTTTTTATCCCAGGTGATCTCATCCTTTCCCCATTTTTCTGTTTCTTCCCGGCATGCTTCTTCGATCGCATCAAAGATTTTTGTGCGAAGCTTTGCAAGCTCCTCCGGTGAATTTGATCTGAAATTAAATTTGATGGTTGCCTGCGATGCGATCGCATGCACTCCGGCCGCAGTTCCACCGTGGAAATTTGAGACACAGAAGCTTGTCTTCGGATCTGATGGAACTGTAAAATCAGCGATCTTCGCAACTGCTCTGGCTGCTGCATGGATCGGCTGTGCCATCTCGCCAAACGATCCAAACGCATGACCGCCGATACCATAAAAGTTGACCTCGTAGGTTTCTCCGCTTGTCGCCTCGAAGATCAGTGCGCTCATGTCATTGTTATCAATTGTGAGTGAAATATCAATGTCGTCATTATCATTCAGGAAATCTTTCATTCCGCCGAGGCCGCCCATACCTTCCTCGCGGGTAGTTGCCACAAATACAATGTCTCCGAATGTCTTGATCTCGTTCTGATTCAATGCTCTTAAAAGTCCCAACAGCATTGCCAGTGCTCTTGTATCATCACCGATTCCCGGTGCGTAGAGGAATCCGTCTCTCTCCTCTACACCATGTACCGTTCCAAATGGAAAGACTGTATCCAGATGACCCTCGATCAATACCTTCGGTCCTTTGCCGCTTCCTCTTCGAAGGCCAACAACATTTCCACCTCGGTCGATGTGAACATTTTCAAGACCAAGAGCTTTAAATTTTTCCATCATGACCGCAGCTCGTTTTTCTTCCTCTCCCGTCGGAGCCTCTATGAGAACCAGTTCTTTCTGTTCTTCAATCGTATTCCTCTCATCTTCCTGTATAAATTTCATAGCTTCCTTTACACATGGAATACTCATTGTATATTCAAACTGTTTTTTTACCCGCTCTGATACCTGATACATGCTTCATCCTCCTATATTCACTCACTCAAAAAATCCTTCCACAAATGACAGGAAACAAAATGACCCGGTCTGACTTCCATAAGCTTCGGACATGACTGATGACACTGGTCACAGGTATAAATACATCGCTTTGCAAATCTGCACTCATCCGGCGGATCGATCGGAGAACTAATCTCGCCTTTTAAGAGGATTCTTTCCGGACGGCTAATTCCAACTTCCGGGATCGGAATCGCGGAGAGAAGTGCCCGCGTATACGGATGGATCGGATGATCGAAAAGCTCCTCTGTCGGTGCCTTCTCGATCAGCTGACCAAGATACATAACTGCAATCCTGTCACTGATATGGCGGACTACACTCAGGTCATGGGAGATAAACAGGTAGGTCAGATTTTTCTTCTGCTGCATATTTCTCATAAGATTCAGCACCTGCGCGCGGACAGATACGTCCAGTGCGGAAACTGCCTCATCACAGACAACAAATTCCGGATTCAGGATCAGTGCCCTTGCAATTCCGATTCGCTGCCTCTGACCGCCTGAAAACTCGTGAGGAAAACGATTCAGATACTGTTTATCCAGTCCAACCTCCTGAAGGATCTCTTCCACCATTTCCCTGCGTTCTTCCTTAGTCCCCACTTTATACACCTCAAGAGGGGCACTGATCAGATCATAAACGGTCATTCTGGGATTCAGGGAGCTATATGGATCCTGGAAAATAATCTGCAGCTTCCGGCGCATTTCCCACATTTTTTTCTTATCATAGGTAAGGATGTCTTCCCCATTGTACATAACCTGGCCCTCTGTTGCCGGGATCAGGCGGAGAATAGTTCTTCCCAGAGTGGATTTTCCGCAGCCGGACTCTCCGACCAGGCCCAGTGTCTCACCCTTTCTCACAGAAAGACTTACATGGTCTACTGCTTTTACTACAGATGGATTACGGTTCAGAAGCCCTTTTTTTGCCGTAAAATATTTGGATAAATCCTTTGTTTCCAATAAGATTCCTGTGTTCTCACTCATTATTTCTCACCCTCGTATCTGAAGCAGCTTACCAGAGAATTTCCAGCATGGTAAACGCCTGGTTTTTCTTTCATGCAGCGGTCTTTTCCGTAAGGACATCGGGGAGCAAATCTGCAGCCTGCAGGCATGGCGTCCGGTGCCGGAACGGTGCCCTCAATGGTATTCAGCAGCTCTACATCCTCATCAAGGCGGGGAATAGAGTTCAAAAGTCCCTGTGTGTAAGGATGCTTCGGTCTTTCAAAAATATCCTCAATGCTGCCGTATTCTACTGCTTTTCCTGCATAAAGAACAAGCACATCGTCTGCGGTCTCTGCTACTACCCCCATATCATGGGTAATCAGCATAATGGCTGTTCCCATTTTTTCCCTGAGCTCACACATCAGCTCCAGGATCTGTGCCTGGATGGTTACGTCCAGGGCTGTGGTAGGCTCATCTGCAATAAGAAGTCTTGGCTCGCAGGATACTGCCATGGCGATCATCACTCGCTGGCGCATACCGCCAGAAAGCTGATGCGGATATTCCTTCATCCGCTTCTCCGGAGCAGCGATCCCAACTCTTTTCAGAACGTCCACAGCTCTTGTCCAGGCTTCTTTTTTACCGCAGTTCTGGTGGAGCATAATTGGTTCCATCAGCTGGGTTCCAATAGTCAGAGTCGGATTCAGGGCAGTCATTGGATCCTGAAAGATCATGGCAATATCATTTCCGCGGATCCTGCACATCTCTTTCTCCGGAAGCCCTATCAGTTCTTTTCCATCCAGTTTGATGCTGCCGCCGGAAATCCGGGCGTTGCTTCCAAGAAGCTGAAGGATAGACATGGATGTGACACTTTTTCCGCATCCGGACTCTCCTACAATTCCGAGGATCCTGCCTTTTTCTACAGAAAAGCTTACACCGTCAACGGCTGTGTTAATGCCTTTTTTTGTCTGAAACTGTACCTGTAAATTCTCTACTGAAAGTAAAGATGCCATAGCTGTACTCCTTTTTCTCTTAATTAACTCACTGTGATTCTTTCACAGCTCCTGAAATCCGCCAGACATGAGAGTCTTTTCTCTCATATTTGGCGGGTTCCAGGATCAAAAGCTTTATCCGCTTTTGTCCTGTTTCCCATTTTTATTACTCTTTATCCCACTCCCAGGAAGACCAGTTCAGACAATTAAAGTCTGCAACGTTCAGGTTCTTCATGCTCTTGTTGTAAGCGGTAAGAAGGTTCTTTGTATATAAGTAGCCCATAGCTGCTTTTTCTACAACCTTTTCCTGATACTCATCGAAGTATGGTTTTCTTGCTTCAAAAGTAAGCTCTGCGTTTCCTTTGTCGATCAGGTCAGAAAGCTCTGTATCCTGAAGCTGGCAGAAGTTGCAGGAGCTTTCCGGATAGATCATTTCACGGCTCTCACTTGGGTCAAGAGTTCCGCCGGAACCAATGATTCCAAGATCATGCTCGCCGTCAAGCATACGGCTCATCAGAGTTGCAAAGTCCATCTGCTCAATTTCTACATTTACACCGACATTTGCAAAATCCTGTACGATCAGGGCTGCACATCTCTCGGTAATGCTGCTTCCAGAGGAGATGAAAAATTTCAGTGTCTGTCCAGCCGGGAAGCCTGCTTCTGCAAGCATCTCTTTTGCTTTTTCAGGATCGTACTGAACCTGAACTTTGTCATTGTAGTATGGGCTTACCGGTGCGATCGGGGTCATGATCGGAGTTCCCTCTCCCATAAGAAGACCATTTACCAGTACGTCACGGTTGATTGCCATATTCAGTGCCTGGCGAACTTCCTGAGTAAGATATTCCTTCTGAGTATTGAAGATCAGAGTGGTATAGGAAGTGGTAGGAACAGACTCTGTTACCAGGTTATCCTGGGACTTGGCTGTTTCCCAGTCATCAGTCAGTACGGAACCGAATCCGATCAAATCAAGCTCGCCGTTCATAAGACCGGAAAGAACGTTTGCAGACGGTACTACACGGATGATCAGACGGTCAATATTTGGAGTTCCAAGATAGTAGTTTTCGTTCTTTGTGAACTCCATACGCTCACCATTGATCTCACTGTCATAGATGAATGGGCCGGAACCTACCGGATTTGCCCAAAGGTCAGGAGCATTGATCTCTTCTGCTGTTTTTCCTTCAAATATATGTTTCGGGATGATGAAAACAGTGTCGATATCCTGCAGGAATGTATCAGGATACATAGCCTCTTTTAATTTGAAGGTTACTTCATAATCGCTGTCTGCAGTTACTTCGATAGAATCCTCGGAAAGCTCTGCTCCGGAATCATCCACACCGGCAATGTACTCCAGGTGATAACGGCTCTTTGCCTCTACAGACGGATCAGAATACATCTGGTAGCTGAATACAACGTCCTCTGCTGTAACCGGCTCACCATCAGACCATACTGCGTCTTCATGAAGCTTAAAGGTAACTGCGTCACTGGCATCGTTTACAGTCCAGGACTCAGCAAGGCGTCCCTCAATGGAACCGTCTGCGTTTGTCTGTGTCAGGCGGTCATAAATCTGGTCACAGATAAAACGGGTGTAGTTGCTTGTGGTGTTCAGCGGCATCATGGTATCCCATGCCTGGTCCATAGCAGCTGTTACAACTTTTTCCTCTGCCTCAGCAGCAGCCGGAACAGCATAACCTGCTACCATGCTTCCTGCAAGCAGGAGCGCTGCAGCCTTTTTCATGTTGAATTTCATAGGTCTCCTCCTTTTTTCTTTTGTCAGGGATGTTTTTTCTCTGACAGGTTTTGTGAAGCAAATCAGTCCGGGAAACTCCCGGAACCAATCTTATGTCAACGGACTGTCCGGTCTTGCATCAAGACCTTCATGATCCTGAGACATTACAGTTTGATTTTCGGATCCAGCGCATCGCGGATGCCGTCGCCCAGAAAATTAATACTTAACACCGTGATCAGAAGTGCAAGTCCCGGCGGAAGCCAGATCCACAGCTTCTGGGAAAGCACAGTAATGGACTGCGCATCGTAGAGCATATTTCCCCAGCTTGCTCCCGGCGGCTGTACACCCATGCCAAGGAAGCTTAACGATGATTCAGAAAGGATGGCACTCGCCATCTGGAATGTGATTGCGATCAGGATCGGGGCAAAAGAGTTTGGAAGAACATACTTTGTCACGATCTTGAAATTGGAGGTACCAATTGCCCTTGCAGATTCTACATATTCTTTCTCGGATACGGAAAGTACATTTGCATAGATCAGTCTGGCAAACTGTGTCCAGCCGAGCACACCGATGACACAGGTTACAGACCAGACAGACGGTCCCAGAACAGCAACCAGCACCAGGATCAGCACAATTGATGGAAAAGACATAAAAATATCTGCAATTCGCATAATAACTGCTTCTGCCTTTCCTCTGGCATAACCAGCAACCAGGCCAAGAGGAACTCCAATTGCGCAGCTGATCAGTGTGGAAACAAAACCAACCAGCAGAGAGGTTCTTCCGCCATACATCAGACGGGCAAAAACATCACGCCCGATAGCATCAGTTCCAAGGATGTGCGCTCCTCCCGGAGCTGCAGAAAAGGCAGTGTAATCTGAAGTATAAGGATCCAGTTTCAGGATCATGGGAAGAAAAACCACCATCAGGATTTCCACGATCAGGACCACCAGACCTACCATAGCCATTTTGTGTTCTTTCAGTTTATCAAGTACCTCGGAAAGATAGCTTACATTTTCGTTTTTCTGTTTTTTCATTTCTGTCTTCTATCCTCCCTTATTTATAGCTGATTCTCGGATCCAGAATTCCGTATGCAACATCAGTGAGAATATTCGCAATAAGAACCGCTGCCGCTATCATAACCGTGATTCCCATAATAACCGGGTAGTCTCGTCCGTTGATTGCTGTTACCATAAGAGAACCAATTCCCGGCCATCCGAAAACCTGCTCGGTTACAACTGCACCGCCTACAATAGAAGGAATGGACATTCCCACAACTGTAACGACCGGTGTAAGGGCATTTTTCAAGGCGTGCTTCATGATCACTTTCCATTTGGTAAGACCTTTGGACTTGGCGGTACGAATGTAGTCGTCCTGCATAACTTCCAGCATACTGCTTCGCATGTGCCTTACCCATCCTCCAATCTGCTGAAAGGAAAGGACCAGACACGGCAGGATCATGTGCTTCATCAGATCTCCGAATGTATGAGCTCCGCTTGAGCTGTACATTCCTCCTGATGGAAGAATGTTAAACACAATGGCGAACAGATAAATAAATACCAGTCCTACAAAGAAGTTCGGAGTCGCCATCATCAGCATAGACAGACCGCCGGAAAAGTAATCTCTTCCTGAATTCGGCCTGGAGGCAGCAAAGATTCCAAGAGGAATGGATACGATCAATGACAGTACAATGGAGCTTGCTGCCAGAATCGCAGTAGCCGGAAGACGCTCCAGTATCATCGCTGCCACCGGTCTCTGGGTGCTGTAGGAAAATCCCAGATTTCCCGTAAGCAATTGTTTCAGCCAGGTAAAATACTGAATGATCACCGGCTGATCCAGTCCAAGTGCCACTCTCTTACGTTCCAGCTCTGCCGGAGTAATTCCCGGATCTGCCAGAAGTGCATCCAGCGGTGAACCAGGCGCCATATTCAGAATAAAATAGGCCAATATGGTAATTCCGAAAAAAGTGGGAATGGCAATCAGTATTCTTTTTAATATGTATTTCCACTTCATAGTGTTTTCCCTTCATCTCCTTTTCCTAGAACCTGTTTGAAAAAGTATTTCCGCAAGCTCCCGCAAATTGTGGTGCACATCTTGCAGAAAGCCTTTTTCAACCACGCTCTACCATAATCCGGATAATCTCTTTATCCGTTTCGCACATACCTTCCTTCGCCAGCTGTCCCACGTTCCGGATGGTATTTTCCACACCGTGAGTAACGATTCCATCACCGCCGTAGAACTGCTGTCCCTGTATGTACATTTCATAGCCCATGATTCCGGCATCAACTGCTGCTGAAATCTTGGCTGCGCAGGAGGCTTTCGCTCCGTCACAGATGATTCCGGAAACAATTGCCAGGGAATTCACGATTGTATGTGCAATTACTTCATAATCGCCGCCGTAGAGATAAGCAATTCCCGCACCGCTTCCACAGCCTGCACTTACTGCACCGCAATAGGCAGAAAGAGTTCCGATTCCAGTCTTCAGATGAATGGTTACAAGATTGGAAAGCACCAGGGCGCGAAGCATTTTGTCATGGGAAACCTGCAGCTCTCTGGCAAATTCAATGACCGGAATGCTGGCAGTCATGCCCTGATTGCCGCTTCCGGAGTTGATCACCACAGGAAGCTCGCAGCCATTCATTCGGGCATCGGAACCGGCTGCTGCCTTGGCTCTGGCACGGATCTTAATATTGTCGCCGTAGGTGTGAAGAAGGACTTTTCCGATGTTCGCTCCATAGTTTCCACGAAGTCCCTCCTCAGAAATGGCTGTATTGTAACGGATCTGACGCTCCAGAACCTCCTTTACATCTTCTGTGTCAACAGTATTGGCAAAGTCGATAATGTCTTCTATGTTTAATATGGAATGGTCGGTCTTTTTCTCTTCCTTACCTGAACAGACATCTTTCCGGAAAACAGGCTGGCCGTTTTTCTCAATAAGGATGATGTTGGTGTGCGTATCTACAATGCGGACACGGGCCGTTTCAGTACCTTTGGTTACGGTCAGATCGATTTCAAATACATGCCCGGTGGATGCCGGAGTGATCCTGGGTTTCACCTGATCCATGTAGGACTTGATTTCTTCCTTCTGACCGGATGTTACTCTTGCAATTACTTCAAGGAGCGCTTCCGCATCGCCTGCGATCACACCCGCGCACAGAGCAGCTGCAATTCCCCTCATGCCGCCAGTATTGGGAACGATGACGCTTTTTACATTTTTGATAATATTTCCACTTACTTTAATATCCAGCTGTTCCGGCAGATTACCCAAAGTTTTTCTCGCCACTGCGCCTGCATAGGCAATGGCAATGGGTTCGGTACATCCCATTGCAGGAACCAGTTCTTCCTCTAGGATTTTTACGTAAGCCTGGTATTTTTCATCACTTTTGTGCAATGTTTTCTCCTCGCTTTCGCACAACATTATAAATACTTTAGCACACTATCTTCTTAAAATCAATTAATTCCAGAAATTTTATATTTAGAAAAATCCCGAACTATATTTGTGAATTTTGTTTTTGTTAATCACTTCGCGAATATAATCCTGATACAGATTTTTTATTTGGAATCAGATCAGAGGACTCTTTTTAGAAATAGTCATATCCGCCATGAATGTCTACAACGCTTCCATTCATGTATCCATTTTTCAGAACTTCGTATGCCATATCTGCCACTTCTGAGATCTCACCAAAGCGGTGAAGTGCAATCTTACGGTTAATGCGTTCATAGCTTTCCGGAGTGCGGTTCTTATGCCAGCTGGTTTCAATAAATCCCGGGGCAATGGCATTGACCCGGATCTGCTTTGGTTCCAGTTCTTTTACCAGAGATTTGGTAAGGAAATGAATGGCGGATTTGGTGACGCCGTAAACCAGAGATGAGGAATAAGCCTGCTGTCCTGCGTAGGAGCCTGTAAAAAGAATGCTGCCGCCTTCGCTCATAATGGGGCGAAGTTCTTTCACCAGAAATACCGGGACAGACAGGTTGGTATTCACAATTTTGGTCCATTCGTTGAAGGTGTAGTCTTCATATTTCGCATAGGTGCTGATTCCTACGTTGTTTATCAGCCAGTCTACATGGCTCGCTTCTTCTTTGACCCGGGATACAAATTTCATCATTTCATCATAGGATGACATATCAGCCTGGAGCAACCGGATTTTTTTCTGATTTTCCTCTGTTTGTGCATGAAGAAATTCCTCCGCCTGCTCTGTGTTATGTCCATAGCTTACATATAAAATATCGTCTAACGCAGAATTTTCCAGAATTTTCTCCGCAATCCCTCTTCCGATTCCAGATGTACCGCCGGTGATTATGGTTACTTTGCTCATGGGGTGTCCTCTTTTCTGTATATTTTATTACTATTTAGTGTGTTGAAAGTTGTTAAAGGCGGACGCATTCGGACAATGGTGATTGCTCACTCGCCGGCGCAACGCTCCAGCGAACTAACTGCTAACTGCGACTAAATCGTTCAGGAGAGCCTTCACGATTAAGTCTCCGTAAGCAGTGGATTTCGCCTACGCTAAAACCGCGCCTGAAATGGCTCGCTAGAGCAATCACCATTGCCCGAATGCTGTGTACTGGCTGGGACTTATTTGTACATAGGAACTTTCAACAGGTGGGGAGGGTGAGTGACTGGTTTCCCTATACTGTATCGCAAACGAAAGTTTATAGGGATTTTGCCCGAAATTAGCGGCTTTTACAATTTCTATGAAGTATTTGCACATTTTTAGGGCTGTTTTACAAGTAAAAAACTTGACATATTATTTTATGTGCCTTCGATATCCCATTTAGATGGTTGATACTTCGCAGCTTTATTAGTTTTACCTAATCTATCATTGCCAAGAAAGTATCGGGAAACCAATCACTCCCACCACCTCCTTGTTAAAAGTTCCTAAACAGCATCAGTTTCAGCCGACACACAGCATTTGGGCAATGTGTATTACTCCAGCGAGCCATTTCAGGCGCGCTCTTAGCGTAAGCGAAATCCAGCGCTTACGTAGACTTATGCGTGAGGGCTCTCCCGAACGCATTAGTCGCAGTTAGCGATTAGTTCGCTGGAGCGTTGCGCCGGCGAGTGAGTAATACACATTGTCCAAATGCGTCCCTCCTGAAAACTTTTCACCCTCCCAACACACTAAATAGCAAAACGGTGTTTCAATACCTATGCATTGAAACACCGTATTTTCTATAGTGATTTATGAATTATGAGAGAACCTCGTTCTTCAGCTCATCTCCATTGATATAAGCCTGCGCATTCTCCATAGTTGTCTCTGCAATGTTAGTGAGCGCTTCTTCTGTAAAGAATCCCTGATGGGAGGTCATGGTTACGTTCGGGAAGGAGAGAAGCCTCTGGATCAGGGAAGTCTGCATGATGCTCTCAGACAGATCCTCGAATACGTAATCAGATTCCTCCTCATAAACATCCAGACCAACTGCGAAGAACTTGTGGTCACGGATACCGGAAATCAGATCCTCCGTCTTGATAAGACCGCCACGGGAAGTGTTTACAAGGATAACTCCGTCCTTCATCTGGGCAATTGTCTTTTCGTTGATAATATGTTTGGTTTCGTCAGTAAGCGGGCAGTGCAGGCTGATCAGATCACTGGTAGCCAGCAACTCATCAAGAGAAACGTATTCCAGGAAGTCAAGATTCTTGTTGGGGAAAAGATCATAAGCAATGACCCGCATTCCAAATCCCTTGCAGATTCTTGCCATAGCCTGACCAATCTTACCAGTACCGATAATACCGGCTGTTTTCTTGTAAAGGTTCACGCCCATAAGACCGCTTAAAGTAAAGTTGTTCTCACGGCATTTGATGTAAGCCTTGTGAGTGTGACGGTTAGCTGTAAGCGCCAGCGCCATTGCGTGCTCTGCAACAGCCTCGGGAGAGTAACCTGGTACACGCAGAACTTTCATGCCATATTTGTGGGCTGTCTTAAGATCCACGTTATTGTAACCAGCGCAGCGCATAAGGATCAGTTTTACACCCTGCTGATGTAATTCTTCAATAACAGGAGCGCCAAGATCTGCATTTACAAAAGCACA
>OOCW01002212.1_pt1 | contig 11467 bp, 7 predicted proteins | sample 1671201 | NCBI WGS metagenome assembly OOCW01 (sample SAMN06348132, study PRJEB24527) | human gut metagenome | biome: human gut; feature: ankylosing spondylitis patient; material: feces | host: Homo sapiens | place: China | collected 2015-10
CCAGTTAAATATTCTTGTTATTACGGAATAGATACACCGAACAGATCAAAACTGATAGCATCAAATATGGATATAGAAGAAATGAGAGAGTTTATAGGATGTGATTCTTTAAAATTCTTAGATATAGAAGGGATGCTAGGTGCAGTAGATGAACCGTTTAATTTCTGTAAGGCTTGTTTTGACGGTGATTATCCAGTTAAGAAAATAGACAAGGAGGAAGTTGCTTCATGCTAACTTATGAACAATCAGGAGTAAATATAGACGAAGGAAATAGAGCCGTAAGTTTGATAAAAAATAAAATAAAAGAAACTTATGATAAAAATGTAATAGGTGACTTAGGAAATTTCAGTGGATTATATAGTTTAAAAGATTTTTTAACTATGAAAGAGCCAGTATTACTTGCTGCAACTGATGGAGTAGGAACAAAACTTAAATTAGCTCAAATGATGAATAAACATAATACAGTAGGTATAGATTTAGTTGCTATGAGTGTTAACGACTTAATATGCCAAGGTGCAAAACCTTTATTATTCTTAGACTATATAGCAATAGGAAAATTAGTACCTGAACATATAGATGAAATAGTTAAAGGTGTTGCCGATGGATGTAAAATGTCTGGATGTGCATTAATTGGTGGAGAAACTGCTGAAATGCCTGGAATGTACTCTGAAGAAGAGTATGACTTAGCTGGATTTGCTGTTGGTATAGCAGATAAAGAAAAGATAGTATCAGGAAAAGATGTTAAAAAAGGCGATGTATTAATAGGAATATCTTCAAGTGGTGTACATAGTAACGGATTCTCATTTGTAAGAAAGATATTCTTAGATACTTTAAAATGGGATTTAAATGATTATAAAGAAGAGTTAGGTATGACATTAGGAGAAGCACTTTTAACTCCAACAAAAATATATGTTAAATTAGTATTAGACTTATTAGAAAAGAAAAATATAAAAGCTATAGCTCATATCACTGGTGGTGGTGTAATAGAAAATATAACTAGAGTTATACCTGATGGACTTGGCTTAAATATAAAAACTGATTCTTGGGAAAAACCACCTATATTTGAAATGATAGAAAACCTTGGTATGGTTGATAAAAGAGAACTTCATAAATCATTCAACATGGGTGTTGGCTTAGTTTTAGTGGTAGATAAAGATGAAGCTCAAGAGGTAGTTGATTATATAAATAATAATAATAATTTACAAAGTGATGTTGAAATAGATGAAAAATATGCTGAATTAATGAAAGATAAAGCTTATATCATAGGTGAAGTAGTAGATGACCACGAAGGTGTTGAACTATGGTAAAGATAGGTGTATTAATATCTGGAGGAGGTACTAATTTACAAGCTGTTATAGATGGATGTGAAAATAAATCTATAAATGGTGAAGTAAAAGTAGTTATCTCAAACAAAGAAGAAGCTTATGGATTAGAAAGAGCAAGAAATCATAAAATAACAGCTATTTGTGAAAAAGATGAGAATAAAATAATAGAAATTCTAAAAGAAAATGAAGTTGAATTAGTAATTTTGGCTGGCTATTTAAAAATAGTCAGTCCAAAGTTAGTAAATGAATATAGAAATAAAATAATAAATATACATCCATCATTAATTCCTGCATTTTGTGGGAAAGGGTATTATGGTGAAAAAGTACACCAAGGAGTAATCGATTATGGTGCTAAAGTAACTGGAGCTACTGTTCATTTCGTAGATGAAGGTGCAGATACAGGACCAATAATAATGCAAAAAACTGTAGAAGTAAAACAAGATGATGACGCAAAAAAATTAGCAGAAAGAGTCCTTGAAGTTGAGCATGAAATACTTACAAAAAGTATAAGTATGTTTTGTGAAAATAAGCTAACTGTCAATGGTAGGAGGGTTTATATAAATGATTAAGAGAGCATTAGTAAGTGTAACTGATAAAACTGGAGTAGTAGAATTTTGTACTGAGTTAAATAAATTAGGATATGAAGTAATATCTACTGGTAATACTTTTAAAATGTTAAAAGAAAAAGGTGTAAAAGCTATACAAATAGATGAAGTAACTAAATTCCCAGAAATATTAGATGGAAGAGTTAAAACTTTAAATCCATATATACATGGTGGAATTTTATATAAAAGAGATGATGAAAATCATGTAGCCACTGTAAAAGAACACAATATAAATTCAATAGATTTAGTTGTTGTAAACTTATATGATTTTGAAGGAACTTTAAAGGCAGGGAAGTCTCATGAAGAGATGATAGAAAACATTGATATAGGTGGACCATCAATGATACGTTCTGCTGCTAAAAACTATAAAGATGTAGCTGTAATAGTAGATGTAAATGACTATTCTATGATAATAGAAAAATTAAAAAATAATTCTCTAACTTTAGAAGATAGAAAAAGATTAGCATATAAAGCCTTCTCTATTACAGGAAGATATGATGCTCTTATATCAAGTTATTTTGCTGGAGAAGTTAAAGATGAATATCCAGACATATTAAATTTAACTTTCCAAAAAGAACAAACATTAAGATATGGAGAAAATCCACATCAAGGTGGAGTATTATATAGCCAACCTAATGCTAAAAATCCAATATTAAATTACGAACAACTGAACGGAAAAGAATTATCTTTCAATAATATAAATGACTTACATGGATGTTTAGAAGTAATGAGAGAATTTAAAGACAGCAGGGATGTAGTTTCAGTAGCAATAAAACATACTAATCCATGTGGTGTAGGAATTGGAAAAGATGCTTTTGAATCTTATACAAAATGTTATGAAGCTGATAAGGTTTCAATATTTGGAGGAATAGTAGGTATAACATCAACAGTAGATGCTAAAACAGCTAAAAAAATGAGTGAAATATTCTTAGAAATAGTAGTAGCTTATGATTATACTGATGAAGCATTAGAAATATTAAAAGGTAAAAAGAATTTAAGAGTTCTTAAATTAGCTAAGATAGAATCTAGTTTACAACCATATGATATGAAATACTTAGATGGAAAACTATTAATTCAAGATAGAAATAATAAATTAACTAATAAATGTGAAGTAGTAACTAAATTAAATCCAACAGAAGAACAACTAAAAGATATGGAATTTGGTATGAAAGTTGTTAAAAATATGAAATCAAATGCTATAGCTATAGTTAAAGATGGAGAAACATTAGCACTTGGATGTGGTCAAACATCAAGAATATGGGCATTAAAAAATGCTATAGAGAATAATCAAGATAAAAATTTTGAAGGTGCTGTACTTGCTTCAGATGCATTCTTCCCATTTGATGATTGTGTAACTCTTGCTAATGAAGTAGGAATAAAAGCAATCGTTCAACCAGGTGGATCTATGAGAGATCAAGATTCTATAGATGCTTGTGATAAAAATGAAATGACAATGGTGTTTACAGGAATAAGACACTTTAAACACTAGGAGGTATAAAATATGAAAATATTAGTTGTTGGTGGCGGTGGAAGAGAACACGCTATTTGTTGGAAATTAAGTAATGAATCTAATGTTGAGAAAATATATTGTGCACCAGGTAATGCGGGAATATCAAGTATAGCAGAATGTGTAAACATTGGAGATAGCGATATAGAAAACTTATTAAAGTTTGCAAAAGAAAATAAAATAGATCTAACAATAGTAGGACCAGAAATACCTCTAGTGGCAGGTATAGTTGATGTTTTTGAAAAAGAAGGACTTAAAATATTTGGTCCAAATAAAAAATGTGCTCAACTAGAAGGAAGTAAAGCTTTCTCGAAAGATTTTATGATAAGACATAACCTTCCTACTGCGAAATATAAAGAATATACTAATTTAGATGAAGCTATATCAGAAATAGATAGCTTTGGGTATCCAGTAGTAATCAAAGCTGATGGATTAGCTGCTGGAAAAGGTGTTGTTATACCAGAAAATAGAGAAGATGCCATAACTACTTTAAAAGAAATGATGTCTGATAAAAAGTTTGGTCATGCTGGAGATAAAATAGTAGTAGAGGAATTTTTAACAGGTATAGAAACTTCAATTCTTGCCTTTGTAGATAATGATAGTATAGTTCCTATGGTAAGTGCGAAAGACCATAAGAAAGTATTTGAAGGTGAGACAGGATTAAATACAGGAGGTATGGGAACATTCTCTCCTAGTGAAATATATACAGATGAATTAGCTAAAGAAATCCAAGAAAAAATCTTAGATAAAACTTTAGAAGGATTTAAAAAAGATAATTTAAATTACAAAGGAATTTTATTTGTTGGACTTATGATAACTGAAAATGGACCTAAAATTTTAGAGTACAATGTAAGATTTGGTGATCCAGAAACTCAATCAGTATTATTTAGATTAGATACGGATTTAAATAAAATAATAAGTGCAATTTTAGATAATAACCTAAAAAATATAGAAATAAATTATTCTAAAGAAGAAGCTATTTGTGTAATGCTTACTTCAGGTGGATACCCTGAAAATTATGAAAAGGGAAAAGTAATAAGTGGACTTGAAAATTTAGATTCAGATATAGTTGTATTCCACAGTGGAACTAAGTTTGATAATGAAAATATAGTTACTAATGGTGGAAGAGTAATTGGAGTAACTGCAAAAGGGAAAACAGTTAAAGAAGCAGGAGAAAAAGTTTATGAAAATATTAAAAAAATAAACTTTGAGGGAATGCATTATAGAAAAGATATATGGAAATAAATTTTCAAAATTTGGAGGAATATTTTAATGAATACTATAGCTTTACAATCAACGGTAAAAAGAGTTTTAGTTGAAAAAAGGGCAGGTTTTGATTTAGAAGCTCAAAGTTTAAAGAAAGATTTAATAGAGAGCTTACATATAGATACAATAGAAAATATAAGAGTTTTAAATAGATATGATGTAGAGAATTTAAGTGAAGAAGTATTTGAAAATGCTGCTAAAACAATATTTTCAGAAGCTAACTTAGATGTAGTTTACTACAATAAATTAGAAAATATAAATGAAAATGATAGAGTTTTTGCTATAGAATACTTACCAGGTCAATATGATCAAAGAGGTGATTGGGCAGCTCAATGTATACAAATAGTTAATGAAGGTAAAAGACCAAATATATCTACAGCAAAAGTATACGTATTATCAGGAAATATAAGTGATGCGGATTTTGATAGAATAAAATCTTACTGTATAAACCCAGTTGATAGTAGAGAAGCTAGTTTAGAAATACCTAAAACTTTAGAAATGGAAATTGAAGTACCTACATCAGTTGCTATATTAGATGGATTTATTGATTTTTCTGTTGAAGAATTAGAAAACTTTTTAAAAGAACAAGGATTAGCTATGACTTTAGCTGATTTACAGCATGTTCAAAACTATTTCAAAAACGAAGAAAGAAGAAACCCTACTATAACAGAAATAAAAGTATTAGATACTTATTGGTCAGATCACTGTAGACATACTACATTTATGACTAAGATAGAAGATGTAAAAATAGAAGATGGTAAATACAATGACATAATAAAAGAAGCTTATGATATGTATTTACAATCTAGAAGTAGTGTTTATGTAGATAAAGTAAAAGATATATGCTTAATGGATATAGCAACTATAGCTATGAAACAATTAAGAAAAGAAGGAAAATTAGCAGATTTAGATGAGAGTGAAGAAATCAATGCTTGTTCTATAAATGTAGATGTAAATGTTGATGGAAAAATAGAAAAATACTTAGTAATGTTCAAAAATGAAACTCACAATCATCCAACTGAAATAGAACCATTTGGTGGAGCTGCTACTTGCTTAGGTGGAGCTATAAGAGATCCGCTTTCAGGAAGAAGTTATGTATATCAAGCTATGCGTGTCACTGGTAGTGCAGACCCAAGAACTTCATTAGAAGATACATTACCAGGAAAATTAATGCAAAGAAAAATAACTACAGAAGCTGCTCATGGATACAGCTCTTATGGTAACCAAATAGGTTTAACTACAGGTCAAGTTGCAGAAGTATATGATGAAGACTTCGTAGCTAAGAGAATGGAAGTTGGGGCAGTAATAGCTGCAGCTCCAAAAGAAAATGTAATAAGAAAAAGACCAGAATCTGGAGATATAATCATTCTTCTTGGTGGTAAAACAGGAAGAGATGGTTGTGGAGGAGCTACTGGTTCATCTAAAGAACATAGTGAAGAATCAATAAAAACTTGTTCTGCAGAAGTTCAAAAAGGTGATGCTCCTAATGAAAGAAAAATCCAAAGATTCTTTAGAAATAAAGAAGTAGCACAAATGATAAAAAGATGTAATGACTTTGGAGCAGGTGGAGTAAGTGTTGCCATAGGTGAAATAGCTGACAGTTTAGATATAAACTTAGACTTAGTTCCTAAAAAATATGACGGATTAGATGGAACTGAACTTGCTATATCAGAATCTCAAGAAAGAATGGCTGTTGCTATAGACCCAGCAAACAAAGAGAGATTCATAGAATTAGCAGGTGAAGAAAACTTAGAAGCAACTCATGTTGCTACAGTAACAGATAGTGGTTATTTAAGAATGACTTGGAATAACCAAACGATAGTTAATTTAAAAAGAGCGTTTTTAAATACAAATGGGGTTAAACAAACTACAGATATTCATGTAAATAAAGTACAAGAAGATAAAACTTTCTTCAACGATGGAAATGTAGAATGTGAAGCACCATCAATAAAAGAAAAATTTGAAAAAGTTTTAGCTGATTTAAATATATGCTCTCAAAAAGGTTTAGTAGAAAAATTTGATAATACTATCGGTGGAAATACTGTATTAATGCCTTTTGGTGGTAAATATCAAGCAACTCCTTCACAAGGTATGGTTGCTAAAATACCAGTACTTGGTGGAGAAACAACTACTTCAACTATAATGACATATGGATATAATCCTAAGATAGGAAAATGGAGTCCATTCCATGGAGCTTTATATGCAGTAGTAGAATCTATATGTAAATTAGTTGCCATAGGTGGTAACTACAAAACTACAAGACTTACTCTACAAGAGTATTTTGAGAAATTAGGAAATGATCCATCAAGATGGGGTAAACCATTTGCAGCTTTACTTGGGGCATATTATGTTCAAAATAAATTAGAAATACCTGCAATAGGTGGAAAAGATAGTATGTCAGGTACATTCAAAGATATAGATGTACCACCAACACTAGTTTCATTTGCAGTAGATACTGTAGATGCAGAATATGTAGTTTCTCCAGAATTCAAAAAAGCTAATTCTACAGTTGTAGTCTTAAGAACTAATAGATTAGAAAATGATGTATTAGACTTTGATGAATTAAAAAGAAACTTAGATAAAGTAAGACAATTAATACAAGATAAAAAAGTCTTATCATCTTATGCTTTAGGTTATGGTGGACTTGGTGAAGCTATAGCTAAGATGGCATTTGGTAATAAAATAGGATTTAAATTAGATGAAGAAGTTTGTGTTGATAAATTATTCAATGCTGCATATGGAAATATAGTACTTGAAATAAATGAAGAAGATTTAGATTTATTAGATGGATATAGCTATAAAGTAGCTGGTAAAACGATAGAAGGACCTAGTATATTAGTCAGAGGAGAGATGATATCTTTAAATCGATTATATACTAGCTTCGAAAGCACTTTAGAGCAGGTATTCCCAACTAAAACTAAAGAAGTTAAGGATAAAATAGAAACTATAAACTTTATAACTACAGGTCAAAGAGCAAAATCTTCTTCTTCAATAGTTGCTCCAAAAGTATTTATACCAGCTTTCCCTGGAACTAACTGTGAGTACGACTCAGCTAGAGCATTTGAGAGAGCAGGAGCTAAGACAAGTGTAAAAGTATTTAAAAACTTAACTTATAAAGATATAGAAGAGTCTATAGAAACTATAGTAAATGAAATAAAATCTTCTCAAATAATAATGTTACCAGGAGGATTTAGTGCAGGAGATGAGCCAGATGGTTCTGGTAAATTTATAGCAACTGTATTTAGAAATCCTAAAATAGCAGAAGCCTTAAATGAATTCTTAACTAAACAAGATGGTTTAATGTTAGGTATATGTAATGGATTCCAAGCATTAATCAAATTAGGATTAGTTCCTTATGGTGAAGTCAGAGAATGTACTGTAGATGCACCTACATTAACTTACAACAATATAGGTCGTCACCAAGCTAAAGTTGTAACAACTAGAATAGCTTCTAATAAATCTCCTTGGTTAGCGGCAACAGAAGTTGGAGATATACACAAAGTGGCAATATCTCATGGTGAAGGTAAGTTTGTTGCAAATGAAGAGGTATTCAAGCAATTACTTGAAAATGGTCAAATAGCAACTCAATATGTTGATTTAAATGGTGAAGCAACATATGATATAGAATTCAATCCAAATGGTTCATACTTCGCAGTAGAAGGTATAACTAGTGCTGATGGTAGAGTATTTGGTAAAATGGGTCACTCTGAGAGAATAGGTAAACATGTAATGAAAAATATAATAGGAGAAACAGATCAGAAGATATTTGAATCTGGAGTAAATTATTTTAGATAGAATTTAATTTTATAAGGCTATCACATAAATAACTTTAAGTTATTAGGTGATAGCCTTGTTTGTGATTATAACAAAGTTGTAATAAAAAATATGTTGAGGACTGACGAAATGCTGATGTATACTAGACATGTAGACAAATAAGATTATGCAATAATAAAAATGATAGAAAAGTAGTAATTAATTTAATTGGGGGAATAGGTATGAGTAGTAGAAAAGTAAATTTAAAAAAATCATTATTACTTCTTATTGCATTTGTAACTATTATCGGTGTATTCAGTACTACATGGGCTTATGTAGATAATCAAAGAAAGATAAGAGCAGAGCAAATAAGAATTGAGGAAGAAAAAAGAAAAGCTGAAGAAGAAAAGAAAAAATATACAGTAGGAGTTAGTCACGAGGGTAAAAAATACTCTTACGATGCTAATATTGTAGCTGAAAAATTAAGCAAGTATGATTATTCTAATAATGGAGAGAAAATAGTATTTTTAACTTTTGATGATGGAACATCAAAAACAAATACTCCAAAGGTATTAGATATTTTAAAAGAGGAAGACGTAAAAGCAACATTCTTCTTAACTGGTCAAAATATAGAGTATGGTGGAGAAGCGTCTAGGGAACTTATCAAAAGAGAATTTGAAGAAGGTCATGCTATAGCAAATCACACATATAGCCATGATTGTAAAAAATTATATCCAAATAGAAGCTTAGATTTAGAGGCTTTTAAAGCAGATTTGGATAAAAATGATGAATTATTAACAGATGTGTTAGGGAAATACTTCTCAACTAGAGTAATAAGATGTCCAGGTGGATATGGTTCATGGAAAGGTATGGAGCCTTTAGATGAATACTTATCTGAAAATAATATGGTATCAATAGATTGGACTTCTTTAAATGCAGATGCAGAAGGTAAAAGAAAAAATGCAAAAGAATTAACTGAATATGCTATTAAAACTTCTAAAGGAAAAGAAATGGTAGTTCTTTTAATGCATGATACTTATGGAAAAGAAGAAACAGTTAAAGCTTTACCAGGAATAATAAAATATTTTAAAGATAATGGATATGAGTTTAAAACTCTTTCGTAAAAATAAATAGAAAAAAGCACTTATCTATATTGAAGATAGTGCTTTTTTTAATTGTAAGGGATTTTTTATACACATTTTTCTATACAATTAGTATAATAATTACTGTAGAAGAAAGAGGAAAGAAAAAATATAAAAAATTAGCACTCGCTGCTTGACAGTGCTAACAAAAAGACTATAATAATAAGTAAGAAAACAAACAAAGGACAAATCAGAATACATAAACAAAAATAATATTAAAGTAAAAGATTATCTTTTTACTTAATTAAAGTAAGAAGATAAATGTAAGGAGGAATTAATTATGAAATTAGTACCAAGAAATAATAATTTAGGATTTAGTTTGTTTGATAATATGTTTGATGATATGTTCAGAGATCCATTCTTTACAAGTAGCAATACTACAAAGCTTATGAAGACAGATATACAAGAAAAAGATGATAAATATATTTTAGATATGGATTTACCAGGATACGATAAAGAAGATATAAAAGCACAACTTAAAGATGGATATTTAACAATAAGTGCACAAAAAAATACTTCAAATGATGAAAAAGATGAAGATGGTAACTATATAAGAAGAGAAAGATACTGTGGTAAATGCTCAAGAAGCTTCTATGTGGGAGATAGCATAAAAGAAGAAGATATAAAAGCAAGCTTCAATAATGGTATATTGGAGTTAACATTCCCTAAAGAAGTACCACAAAAAGAAGAAGAAATGAAATACATTACTATTGATTAGTAATAAAAATTTTTGAAATTTCTTAGCACTCATTACTTGACAGTGCTAACAAAGTGGTCCTATAATTAATATGGGAATAAATAGAAAATAAAAATAAATTAAAAAACCATAAAATGCAAGGTTGTTTATTCCCATACCTTGCATTTATTCTATTATATAAAAAGGTCAAATTGAAGGAGGATAAACATGGAAGTGCAAAAAGGTACGATATCAATTGATACAGAAAATATATTTCCTATAATTAAGAAATGGTTATACTCAGATAAAGATATTTTTATAAGGGAGTTAATTAGTAATGGGTGTGATGCAGTAAGTAAATATAAAAGACTAGTTTCTCTTGGTGAAGTAAAATCATTACAAGATGAAAAATATAAAATTACTGTATCGATAAGTAAAAAAAATAAAACTATAAAATTTGATGATAATGGTATAGGAATGACAGCAGATGAAGTTGATAAATACATAAATCAAGTTGCTTTTTCTGGTGCAGAAGATTTCTTCAATAAATATAAAGATAGAATGGAAGAAACTGATATTATTGGTCATTTTGGTCTAGGATTCTACTCAGCTTTTATGGTATCAGATAAAGTTGAAATAGATACACTATCATTTAGTGAAGGTGCAGAGCCTGTAAGATGGATATCAGAAGGTGGAACTGAATTTGAAATAAGTCCATCAGGAACAAGGACTACAAGGGGGACAACAATAACACTTTTCTTAGCTGAAGATAGTGAAGAATTTTTAGATGAATATCATGTAAGAAGTATAATAAATAAATATTGTTCTTTCTTACCTGTTGAAATATATGTGGAAGATGAAGATAAAGAAGTAAAAGATAATGAAGAAAAAGTAGAAGAGAAACCTTTAAATGATACTAATCCATTATGGTTAAAATCACCTAAAGATTGTACAGATGAAGAATACAAAGAATTCTATAGAAAAGTATTTAATGTATATGATGAACCACTATTTTGGATTCATTTAAATGTTGATTATCCATTCAATTTAAAAGGTATTCTTTACTTCCCTAAATTAAATAATGAGTTTGAATTAGTAGAAGGTAAGGTTAAACTTTATAATAACCAAGTATTTGTAGCAGATAATATAAAAGAAGTTATACCAGAATTTTTACTATTATTAAAAGGTGTAAT
>OOCW01002213.1_pt1 | contig 11459 bp, 7 predicted proteins | sample 1671201 | NCBI WGS metagenome assembly OOCW01 (sample SAMN06348132, study PRJEB24527) | human gut metagenome | biome: human gut; feature: ankylosing spondylitis patient; material: feces | host: Homo sapiens | place: China | collected 2015-10
GTAAGGAAGCAATTTTAGTTTATATTATTATTATTATATTTTTTATTATAAATAATAGAGTTAAAATAAAAAAATTAGATAAGATGGTTATGGAGAGAACTAAGCAATTAAGTAATGAAATGGAAAAGAATACTGGATTACTTAACAAAGTTATAGATTTAGAAAGAAAAAAGAATAGTTATTTTGTAAATCTATCACATGAATTAAGAACTCCTTTAAATGTAATATATTCAACACAACAGCTTATTATAGAATTGAATAAGAAAGGTATATTAAAGGAAAGACTTGATAACTATATGGATATTATAGGACGTAATAGCAAGCGATTATTGAAGATGATTAATGATATAATAGATACCACAAAGATGGAAAGCGGATGTTATCATTTAAATATTACAGAAACGAATATTGTTTATTTAGTGGAAGAAAGTGTATTAACACTAAAAGACTATATAGAAGGAAGAGGGGTTAATCTTATAGTAGATCCTGAAATGGAGGAAAAAACTATTAATTGTGACAATGATGCAATAGAGCGATGTATAATTAATCTTGTAAGTAATGCAGCAAAATTTACCGAAGCAGGAGATAGTATAACTGTAAGGATAATAGAAGAAAAATCTCAAGTTAAAATTGAGGTTATTGATACAGGTATTGGTATTGCAGAGGAATATCATGAGACAATATTTAATAGATTTAATCAAATTGTAGATAGTAATTCAGAAAAAAATGGCGGAAGTGGATTAGGACTAACTATAACAAGACAAATAATTGAACTACATAATGGAAAAATATATGTTGAAAGTAAACCAGGGAATGGGAGCAAATTCACAATAATATTACCAATATAGAGATAAAGCAATTTAACAACAGTTAAATTGCTTTTTTAATAATTACAAAACAAATAATTGAGTATCATAAGGGTAAAATATATGTAGAGAGTAAAATAGGAGAAGGTAGCAAGTTTACTATAATATTGCCTGATAATTTTTAACAATTATATTTTTAAATATGAACAAATATTTAAAGTATGTTCATATTTTTAGACTGATTAGTATAAAAAGGCATATTTTTAAAGCATAATTAAACATAATGGACATAAAAAAGAAAATTTGCCTTAATATGAAGTTTGAAGAGTTTATCTAAAAATTATAATATATATAAATAAAAAGGATGATGGAAACATCATTATATAACTTAAGATAAGAAAGGGGTAAAAAAGTGAAGAACATTTTAAAAATTTACAAAGAAGATATGAAGAAAATTTTTACTAATTATGCAGCATTAATAGTATTTATAGCACTTTCTATATTACCTTCTTTGTATGCATGGTTCAATATTAAAGCGTGTTGGGATCCATATGGAAAGGAAGCAACTAGCCAAATAAAAATAGGAGTAGTAAATAATGATAAGGGAGCAGAACTTCGAGGAGAGCCTAAAAATATAGGGGACCAGATTATAGAACAGTTAAAAGAAAATGATGTTATGGGCTGGCAGTTTGTTAGTGAAAAAGAAGCTGTAACAGCCGTTGAGGAAGGTAGGTATTATGCAATGCTTACTATTCCAGAGGAGTTCTCTCAAGATATATTATCATTAATAACTAATAATATTACCAAAGGTAAAATTATTTATACTGTTAATGAAAAGATCAATGCAATAGCGCCGAAGATTACTAGTAAAGGTGCAACAGCAGTGCAGGAAAATGTTAATGAAACAGTTATTAATACGGTAAGCGATATAGTTCTTTCAACAGCAAAAGATTTTGGAATAGAGATTGAAGGACAGCTACCTAAGTTAAGCAGTATGTATGATAAGCTTTTGGAGATTCAATCTAAGTTTAAGGATTTATATGAAACAACGGATATAGCTTATGATGGAGTAACTGAAATAAAGAGTTTAGCAACAAGTCTTAAAGAGGATATTCCTTTAATTACAGATACTTTAAGCAATACAAGAGGGTTAGCAACAAATATAATTGACTTTATCAGTAAATCTCAAACAGAGATAAATAATATAGCACCAACCATTAAAACTGACATAGGTTTAGTAAGAGACTTAGCAGATGAAGTATCATCTTATGTAGATGTTGTTATTAATGCTATAAACAGTGGTAGTGAAAATGCAAATGTATTGTTAGGAAACTTAAATACTAAAGTAAGTGGACTTAGAGATTATCTTACATCTATAAGAGTATTAGTAGAAAAAATAAATGGTCACTCACAAAATGGAGCATTATCAGATGTGCTTAATAATTTAATAACAGCTGAAAATACTTTAAATCAGTTATATAATGAAATTGAAAGTATAAAAAATTCACTAGCTAATGGAAACTTAATAGATACATCAAAACTTGAAAATGTAAAAACTGTATTAAATGATGTGAGCAATATTACAGGTAATTTATATGATAGATTTGATTCAGAGATATTAGGAAATATAAATTCTATATTAAATACTGCCAATGATAGTGCAAAAAGTGCATTAGAAATATTACAAAGAGCACAGGATAAATTACCACAAGTTGAAGAAATACTAACAACAGTTTCTACTTTATGCGACAAAGGTATTGAAGGTATACAATATGCAAAGGATAATTTACCAAAAGTAGAAAATATTTTAAATGACATAACTGCAAAGATAGGAAGCCTAAAGGATAGTGACGATTTAAAAGATTTATTAGAATTAATACAAAATAATGTTGAGGAAAGAGCTAATTATCTTGCTTCACCAGTGGAATTAGAAGAAAATACTTTATACCCTATGGGTAATTATGGTAGTGCAATGACTCCGTTTTATTCAGTATTAGCACTTTGGGTAGGTATGACTTTATTGGTATCTATGTTTAGCGTTCAAGCACATGGAGAATATAAACCTATGGAAGTATACTTTGGAAAAATGTTATTCTTCCTTACAATAGGAATAACACAAGCTTTAATAGTAGCATTGGGGGATTTATATTTATTAGGAATATATTGCGTAAATCCAGCATTGTTTGTAGTAGGAATTTTATTTGCAAGTATAACATTTGTGGCTATAGTGTATTCACTGGTATCGGTATTTGGCAATGTAGGAAAAGTAGTAGCTATAATATTACTTGTTTTACAAGTAGCTGGTTCAGGAGGAACATTCCCTATACAGCTTACACCGAAGTTCTTCCAAATTATAAATCCATATCTACCATTTACGTATGCTATTTCCTTTGCTAGAGAAGCAATAGGTGGAGTGGTTCAATCAGTACTTGTGAAGGATATAGTTATAATGTTAATTTATATAGTAGTAGCAATACTTATTTCAATATTCTTAAAGAAACCAATCAATAAGCTTCTAAGCGGCTTCAGTAAAAAGTTCCATGAAAGCGGACTAGGAGAGTAGGAGTAATTGATAATTGAGAATGGATAATTGAAAATTGATAATTAAAGATAAAAATGCTAGATACAAAATGTATCTAGCATTTTTTTGTTGGAATTACGAATTATGAATTATCATAGTTCATCATTATCTAAAGAGTTCTTTTATCTTGTCAAGATTATCAGTGGCAGTTTTATATCCTAAATTATAGCCTGCTTTTAGTTTGTTTATGTCTTTTTCAAAGCTTTTAAGAGCACCTTCTTCACTAGGTCTTAGTATTAATGCTTTGCCTTGGCGTTCTAAATCTTCGCAGAAGCGTACAGTTTCATTATAAGCTATATGCCTAGTAAGTAGTGGTTCTTTTAGATTAGGATATTTCTTACTGATGTTCTTAGCAGCTAAAATATTGTTTTTACTTAATGTTTTTTTATAGCTGGCAGGACGTGTTAAAACTATGAGATGTTTCTCATTGCCATCAGCAATTGCTTTCCTTATGGGAATTGGATCGCATATGCCACCATCATAATATTCATTACCTTTATATTTTATACAAGGGAAAAAGTAGGGGATAGCACAAGTAGCCCTTAAAATTGTACAGTTTTCATCTAAATCTTTACCATCTAAATACTCTGTTTGACCAGTTTGGGCATTGGTAACACCAACTAGTATTTTTCCACTGTAGCGTTGATAAGTGTCCATATCGAAAGGTAACAAATTGTTAGGAATTTCATTAAAGACAAAATCAAGACCCAAAATACTGTGACAGGAAAAGAAATTTTTCAAGCCTAAATATCGTTTGTCATTGCGATACTGCTCAATTACTGCTAGATTACGCCCCTTTTGTTTTGATATGTAAGAAACGCCATTGGTTATTCCAGCAGAAACACCAATGCAATAAGGAAAAATAATATCATTATCTAATAAGGCATCCATTACTCCAGCACTAAATATTGGCCGAAATGTTCCTCCTTCTAAAATTAAACTAGGCATATTAACCTCCTAAATTTCACATAATTATATATAAATTATATAATTGTAGTTTTTAAAGTGCAAATTAAAGAACAAATTCCAGGAAAGGATAAAAGATATGGAGGGGAATATGTTAGAATAAGATATAAGGATACTTATGGAAAGGGGCTTAAATTTATGAAAAAAAATGCTGCTCAAAGGGAGTTTAAAAAGTTAAAAGGACAAATAGCAAATATTGAGGATATAATAAAGCATTCTAAAGCAGGAGCTCTAGTAGAGCAAGAAACGTCTCTTAGAAAGAAACTTAAATCCTTGAAGGAAATGGAAAATAAAGGCTTTAGGGAGTATAAAGAAGTAGTAATGAAGTATGAAGAAGCTTTAGAAGAAGCATCTAAGAAACTCTTAGAAGATTATAATAGAAAAAATAAAACATCATTTGATTTTTATGATGTAATTGCGGGAAATTATAATTCCTTTCTTAATTCTGGATTTATGACGGTACTTACTAAGCTTCATATTCCTAAAATAGTAGGTGAAGAATTTGAAAAGAATTTCCCAGAAAATCCAAAGGATGAGTATAAACTAGCAAGAGCAATAAAGAGAAAGGTTATAATTCATTTAGGTGATACCAATACAGGAAAGACGTATAATGCCATTGAACGTTTAAAAAATGCAAAGAAAGGCATATATTTATCTCCTCTTAGGATTCTTGCACTAGAGAATTATGAAAAGCTTAATAACGAAGGTGTTACTTGTGATTTAATGACTGGTGAGGAAGAAATAATAAATGAAAATTCTACTCATGTATCATGTACTATTGAAAAAGTAAATTTAAATGAAGAATATGATATAGCTGTTATTGATGAGATACAAATGATAGGTGATAGTAGAAGAGGAATGGCATGGAGTAGGGCTTTATTAGGCTTAAGATGTAAAGAAATACATATATGTGGAGCTTTAAATACTAAAGAACTATTACAAAAGATATTAACTGATTGTAATGATGATTATGAAATAAATGAATATACAAGAAATACGCCATTGGAAGTTGAAAATAAAAACTTTAGCTACAATGATACTAAGGAAGGAGATGCTATTGTAGTATTCTCTAAGAAAAGAGTTTTAGAAATAGCACAAAGCTATTCAGAGAAAGGTATTAAGGCAAGTATTATATATGGAGACTTACCACCTGAAGTAAGAAAAATGCAGTATGCAGAATTTTTAAATAAGGAAACTAAAGTATTAGTTACTACTGATGCAATAGGAATGGGAGTAAATCTCCCAATTAGAAGAATTATTTTTATGTCAGTTTCTAAATATGATGGAGAGGAAGTTAGAGAGCTTACATCACAAGAAGTAAAACAAGTTGCTGGAAGAGCAGGTAGAAAAGGTATATATGATGTAGGATATGTAGCGTCTATAGGAGGTACACAAGATCTTATTAAAGAAAAGCTAGAGATGAAGGATAAGCTTATAGATAAGGCAGTTATAGGTCCATCAGATGCCATATTAAAAATTAAAAATTTACCATTAAATCAAAAGTTGGCATTATGGAAAGATAGAAAAGAAAGTTTAGATTATTATACAAAGATGGATATAAGTGAATACTTACTAATTCTTGATAGAATTAAAAAGTATAAGTTAAAGGAAATAGATCAGTGGAAATTAATAAGAGTTCCTTTTGATGTTTCCAGAGATGATTTAATGGAAGCGTTCTTATTCTATGTAGATGAGCTATTTGTATTAAAATATAAGGAATTAACAAAACCTCAATGCTTTGCAGGAAATTTAGATGATTTGGAAATATACTATCAAAAAATAAATATGTATTATTCATTCTCAAAGATATTTAATTTAGACTTTGATGTGGAATGGGTCTATAGCGAAAGAAGAAGGGTAAGCGAAGACATAAATGATATTCTAGTGAGAATTTAGATTGAGGAATGTCACTATGAATATTTTTCTTCTGTTATTTGTAATATTAAATGCATTAAGATAAGTCATCATGATTTATCTTAATGCATTTTATTTTTAAAATTACATTTTATATGTAAAATATTAAATTTAGAATTAATTAGCAAACTCTTTTTATATAATCTAAAAGTTCTTCTTCAGTTGAAGTTTCAATTAATTCATCATTAACATATGCAACAAATTCTTGTCCGCATTGACCGATGCATCCAACTTCAACATTTTCATCACCAACAATTGTTTTAATGGCATCAATATCAACATTAGAACAATATCCGCATACTCTTATCATAGAAAGCACCTCCTAGATATTATTTTTCTTTAGTAATAATTTTCTCACAAAAATTTACTTTTACCGAATATACTCTTTAAGCAACATTATATTATAACTAAATAAAAAAAAATTCAAGTGTTTTTTATGTGATAAATAAAAAACTTACTGAAATTTATTCAGCAAGTTTTTCCCATTCTTCATAAAGAGATTCTAGTTTACTTTCTGTTGAACGTATTTCTTTATTAACCCTATTACTTTCTTCAGGGTTAGAATATACGCTTTCTAGACATAGTTGATTTTGAAGTTCCTCTAATGCTTCTTCTAAGTCGGTAATACTTTTTTCTATGTTTTTTATTTGAAGTTTTAACGCTTTTGCTTCTTTATCAGCTTCTCTCTTTTTCTTCTTTTCCTCTTTTATTTGTGTTTTTGTTTTTCCAGAAGCTAATTCCTCATATTGCTGGAATCGATTTGGATTTTCCTTCTTTTCTTGGTAGTAACTATAATTACCAAGATATTCAGTAATTCCATCTTCCTTAAGTTCTAAAATACGATTTATAACCTTGTTTAAGAAATATCTATCATGAGATATTATCATTAATGTACCATCATATTCAAGGATAGCATCTTCTAAAGCTTCTCTTGATAGTATATCTAAATGGTTTGTAGGCTCATCAAGTAAAAGTAAGTTAGACTTAGAAAGCATAAGCTTTAATAAGTTAATCCTACATTTTTCTCCACCACTTAGTTTACTTATTTCTTTAAAGACATCATCACCAGTAAATAAGAATGAGGCAAGTACACTTCTAAGCTTAGTTGTAGTCATATTAGGGAATTCATCCCATACTTCATCTAAAATAGTCTTTGATAAATCAAGGTTAGATTGCTCTTGATCATAGTATCCTACATTTACGTTGGTACCTAATACTTTTAAGCCACAATCAGGTTCAATCTTATCCATTATTATTTTAAATAATGTTGTTTTTCCTCTACCGTTTTCACCTATTAAAGCAACTTTTTCACCTCGTTTTAAATCTAATGAAAGATTTGTAAATAGTGTTTTATCGCTATAGGATTTCTTCAAGTTTTCAATATGTAAAACATCATATCCACTTTTAACTTGAGTTTCAAATTTAATTTTAGAGCTTTCCTTATCAGTAGGAGGAGCATCAATCTTATCCATTTTTTCTAGAGCCTTTTCTCTACTTTCAGCAGCTCTAATACTTTTTTCACGATTAAAAGAACGGAATTTTTCAATTATTGCTTCCTGTCTTTTAATTTCTGCTTGTTGAAGATCGTATGCTTTTTGCAAAGCTTCATATTTTTTCTTCCTTTGTTCAATATATTTAGTATAAGGAACATTATAAGTTTCAACGCTTCCGCTGATTACTTCAAAAGTTTTGTTTGTTACAGAGTCAAGGAAGAATCTATCATGAGATATAACTAATACAGTTCCCTTATAGCTTTTTAAGTATTCCTCTAGCCATGTTATTGCTTCTAAATCAAGATGGTTGGTAGGTTCATCAAGAAGTAGTATATCAGGTTTTCTTAAAAGAAGCTTACATAAAGCTACTCTTGTTTTTTGTCCACCACTTAAAGTAGATATTTCTTTGTCAAAATGTTCTTCTGCAAAACCAAGCCCGTTTAATACTCTAGATATTTCACCTTTATAAATATATCCACCTTTATGTGAATAGATATCTTGCAATGTAGTATAATCCTTTATAAGTTTATCATGATAGGCTGCATTGCTAGCATCATAAGGTTCGTTCATTTTCACTTCTAAAGTAGCTAATCTATTTTCAATGTTTAATAATTCTTCAAAGACAGATAAAGTTTCTTCATATATTGTTTTTGAAGAATCAAGGGATAAATTTTGTGATAAGTATCCAAGGTTACTTGTTTTATCTATAAATACTTCACCAGAATCTTGCGAAAGCTCTTTTGTTAATATTTTAAAAAGAGTTGATTTACCTTCACCATTTGGACCTATTACACCAACTTTATCTCCTTCATTTATAGAGAATGTAATGTTTTTTAATATATCTCTAATACCATAACTTTTACATATATCTTTACAACTTAAAACTATCATTATAATTAACCTCCATATTAAGTAGAGTCGTAATTATTATACTATAATAAGAAATTTAAAGCTATTGTAAAAGTAAAGTAATAAGCTCAGGTGGAAAATTAATCAATGAAGATTTATAAAGATAAAATTTAGGAACTGTGTTATTTGAATGTTTAATTCAATTAAAACAGTTCCTAAGTTTTATTGGTAGTCTACAGTAAGAAGATATCCTAATTGAGGAGTATCATTAAATAAACCAATTATATAAATGGTATAGAAGTTACCATTATCAAAAGAAATGTTCTTTATATATTTTGTAATGCTTTGATCTGAAGCAACGGTAACTTGTAGATTATAAATGCCAGAAGAAAGCATATAGTAGCCTGTAGTTTCTAAATATTCAACGCTATTGAAGAGTTCTATGTTATTAGGCAATGAAAGGCTAAGTAATGGAGAGTTAGGAGAAAGGTTTATAAACCTAAGGAAAGTAGATATCTTGGTAGAAGGAACATTATCATCTTTAAGCCTAAAAAGATATAGGTTATCTTGTAGTGTAACTACTGATATTGTGTAATTTGAACCATGAATGGTGGTGATATCCTGTGAAAGCAATGGTGTATCATAAGTACCTGCAGCATAGAGTTGGAATTGGTAGTTACCTGCTGGTAAAGGAGAGTATTTAGTTAGTTTTCCAAAGGATACATTGCTGGCAATAAGATTACCATTGGCATATATATCAATAGGATTAGCTGTTGGAACAGCATGTAGTATTCTAATATTAGAATCGGTAACAGGTGCATTTCTATTAAATAAGCTCATTGAATCACCTACTTATTTATGTTCTAAAGTAATTTTGATTATCTTTTTAATTATTAAAGATGCTATAGGAAGTGGTATCCTATAGGCTTTTAGGGTAGAAAAGATATGAGAATTATTAGTTTTTATGGATTCAAATATTTCATCAATTTCCTTATTAGAAGCAGAGTCTCTAGAATCATCATATAAGGATAAGTTAAAATTTCTTAATATATCTAACGGATTTATAAGCGGAAGATAATAACTTATATTTCTAAAATCAGTGGTGTTATATGAAAATAAATCATTAGAAGACGGTTCAGATGGAAATTCATTATTTAAGGCATTCTCATTAGATGAAGTAATAGAAGTAGTATTACTGGTATCCATTGAAGGAATATTATTAGGATAAGGCATTGCAGGATAATACCCTGTAGTGTTACCGGAATTAAATGTAGGATTAAGTAATGATGAATTAGTCATATATGGATTACCTATATTAGTGCTACCCATATTTTCAGTGCCCATATATGGAGTATTCATATTAGTAGATGAATTTAATCCTAAAGGTGGGAAGCCTATATAAATATTATTACAATCACTATTTATGGAAATTCCATCTAAAGCATTGGGGGTAGTAATTGAATTAAGCTTGGAATTACCCATATTCAAGGGCGGATTAATATCTAAAGGTGTAAATTTTAAATCATCATTATTATTATTTTTTTTTACTTTTTTCTTTTCCACTTTAATTTTTATCCTCCAAAAATAATTTATTAATAATGTATGAAAAAATTAATTTATCTGTTACTTAAGTTTATGAATAGGTCTGTAACCTTAGAATCTTATAAAAGAAATATAATGAAAAGAGGTAGTAGCAATGTCAAATTGGAATGAATAGTATGTAATGGAGGGGAGAATGTCATGCATAGAGATAATATAGATGAAATTAGAAAATTATTTATAGGGTTAGACAATAAGATTGTAATTAATGGAAAAAAACAAGTTATTCCTATAAATTTAGATAATGCCGCTACTACTCCAGTTTTAAAAAAAGTTATGAAAGCTGTATTAAAGGCTAGTGAAAATTATGGATCTATTGCTCGTGGTGATGGACAAAAATCACAGTATAGTAGTGATTTATATGAGGAATGTAGAAGATATGTTATAAAGTATTTTAATGCACCTCTAAATAAATATACTGCTATATTTGTAAGCAATACCACTGAAGGAATCAATAAATTATCGAATATTTTAATTAAAAATAAAAATGATATAGTAATAACCAGCAGAATGGAGCATCATTCTAATGACCTTCCCTGGAGAGGTAAGTGTGATTTAAAATATGTGGAAGTAGATGAAAAAGGTCGTATAATCATGGAAGAGTTAGAAGAGATGTTTAGTATTTATCAGGACAGAATAAAGTATGTAACTATTACAGGTGCTTCTAATGTCACTGGATATATTACTGATATAAGAATGGTAGCTAAATTAGCTCATAAATATGGAGCTAAGCTTATAGTTGATGGAGCTCAACTAGTGCCACATAGGGCAGTAAATATATGTGGGCAAGAAAATGATGATTATATCGACTTTTTAATATTTTCAGCACATAAAGTATATGCACCATTTGGTAGTGGTGCAATAATAGGGCTACGGGGTGAATTGGAAAAGTACCCACCTGATACTAAAGGTGGAGGAACTGTAGAAAGGGTTTTAGATGATGAGATAATATGGCTATCTACACCTGAAAAAAATGAAGCTGGAAGTCCAAATTTTTTCGGTGCAGTTGCATTAATGCAAGCATTGAAAGAAATGAATAAAATTGGACTTGAATTAATTGAAAGTAATGAAAAGAAATTGCTGAAAATGTTGATTGATGGAATGAAAAATTTTGAAAGAGTAATTCTGTATGGTGATAATGAAAATATTGAAGATAGATTAGGAATAATGGTATTTAATATAGATAGATTATGCTATGAGATGGTTGGAGAATATTTAGCGAGTATTAGAGGAATTGCAGTAAGACAGGGA
>OOCW01002216.1_pt1 | contig 11451 bp, 10 predicted proteins | sample 1671201 | NCBI WGS metagenome assembly OOCW01 (sample SAMN06348132, study PRJEB24527) | human gut metagenome | biome: human gut; feature: ankylosing spondylitis patient; material: feces | host: Homo sapiens | place: China | collected 2015-10
CTTTATCAAAATTCATATTTCTCTTTTGAAAATGAACATATGGAAATTCCTCTTTTATTATTTTATTTTTATCTTCATTTTCATAAAATCTATATAAATTTCCATTATTCCATTCAAACACATTATTTTTAACTTTATCCCTAATATATCTTTGTTTTTGTTTGTCATACCAAGCCAAGATAAAACTTGTATTATATGGATCTAAGTCAGCACCTATTGCTGTATCTAAAAATCTATATTCTGTATTGTAAAAAATAGTATTCATATTGTCACCAATCCATTCATCAAATCCACATCCATTATCATCAGTGAAAACTTGTTTATAACGATATTGTCCATTAATTTCATTCATAAATTGTTTATTTATTAATTCATCATTTCTATATATTGTTAAATGACCTTGTATATATAACTTGTCATAATTTTGGAGAACTCTTTTTGTAACAAAATTGCTTAAATTCCCAAAAATCAAATCTATATCACAATGTCCCCAAAATTCATAATCTTTTATGTAATCTTGAAGTATATATCCATAAGCACCTCTATAGTCACATAATTTTTGTGGTGTTTTCAATGAAATATCAAAATCAAATTTTTGTTGAAATAGATTTTGACATTGTTCAAAATTTATTTCAATCTTCTTAACATTTTCAGGATAATTAAATTCTGTCTTGTCATCAGTAAAAATAAGCCATGTGAAGTCTTTATTTATTTCACAAGACTTCAAAAATAAACTAAAATAATTAGGTAATTTCCCAAAATACAATACAATTAATGCTACTTTCATTATTTAACCTTCTTTCTGATATACCAATACAATAACTTTCCTGCGGGTATCGATAGTATAACTGGTAATTTTCGTTTTACTTCACTTAAAAAATTTTTATTATTAGCTATTTTACTCTCTGCAACATAATGTATAGAAGAATTTAAACATAAATATAACGATGGTGCATTATCTATAACAAATTTTCTTTCATCACAAAATCCTTTTGGATTTTTAACATATTGACTAAACATATTATTAGAACTTCCATCTTCCATATATTCAACCACACAAACTGGTTTGTTATAAATTAAAATTGAGTAATCTGCTTCAATTCTATGTTGTTTGTAATATAAACTATAATATTTTTCTCCTTCAAATACTGGTATATCAGGATATCCTTTTATAATTTCTGTAACACCTATAAATTTTTTATCTCCTTTATTTTTATGAACCTTTTTCTTTCCATTGCTACTATAATAAATAAATTTATATCCCCATCCTTTAAATTCTTTTAAATCATCTGGGAATGGTTTACCTATAACTTCGCCATTATCAAACATATCTAATGCATAGATTCCGCCGACATCAGAACGTTTATTTTTATTCCAAAAATCTAAAATATCATCTATAGCTGTATCTGTTAAGTAGTCATCAGAATCTACATTCATTGCTAATTCAGTGTTTATATGTTTATAGGCAGTATTATATCCTGTATGCATACCTCCATTTTCTTTATAAATATATTTAATTTCAAAACCATTATCGTTTTGTTTCCATTGTTCTACTAATAATTGTGTATTATCCGTGGAACCATCATCTATAATGAGCCATATAAAATCTTTATTTTTCTGCCTTTTCATACTTTCATAACATTTATGAAGACAATATGCTCGATTATATGTAGGCGTAAATATAGTAATTTGTGGCATATTTTTATCTCCCATCTTTATTTAACTCCATAAAAAATTCTCATTATTCTACACAAGTTTTTATATCCTAAAAGTCTATTTAAAATATATAAAATTCTTACTTTTTTATTATTGCTATACTTTAATAAAAATGAGTATTTCCTCATTTGATCTATGTATATCTTATTTTCTTGATCTAATTTTACTTTAGCTTGACATACTAAAAATGTAGCATATTGATAAGTTACATAACTTAAATAATATTTTTTAAAAGAATCATGTAAATCATTAGACATATCATAACAAGTGACTATTGCATCTTTTAAATCATTTAAATTTTTATTTGATATACTTTTTGATATTGAACCTTCTCTTTGTCTATAACAATAAAAACTTTCATTTATAAAATCAAATTTTTTTGCTACTATTAATAATCTTGCACACCAATCAATATCCTCTGAATATATTCCCTTTTTAAATGACAAATTATTTTTTTCAAATAATTCTCTTTTTACAACTTTATTCCATGCAGAGGCAATATAGAGTGAATTTTGAATTAAAAATTCAAATCCTTTTTCATGTTTGTAATATTCTATTGGCATATTTTTATCTATTTTAAAATAGTTATATCCTTTATCTTCATTTGCATAGTATTTTTTAAATCCGAAATTTAAAACATCTGCTTTACTATTCTTTAATCTATTAACTATTTTTTCTAATGCTTGATTATCATCTAAAAAATCATCACTATCAATAAAAAATATATATTCTCCTTTTGCTACTTTAACCCCTGTATTTCTAGCATCTGAAAGTCCACCATTTTCTTTATGTATAACTATTACTCTATTATCCTGCTCGGCATACTCATCACACATTTGTGCAGATTTATCTATAGAACCGTCATCAACTAAAATCAATTCATAGTCCTTGTATGTTTGATTTAATATATTATATACACACTGATTTAGATGCTCTTCCATATTAAATATTGGTAAAATGATACTTAGCATAAAATCTTTCTCCTTGATATTAATATTTAATCTTTAATATTTCACTTATATATGATGCTTTTCCAGCAACTACATTTAATTGATAATAAAAAAATATTAAATAGCAAATTATCATAATGTAATATACTAAATCTTTTTCCCTTTTTTCAAATATATTCTTTAATAACCATGGAAGTAATATCAAATTATACATCGAAAAATATATTGGAAGTCTTCCAAGAAGTATACCACTACTTGCTACCTTTGATATTATATAAAGACCACTTGCAATTAATGACATATTTATACTTAATTTAATAATTGGTGTTAATTTATCTTTTATCTTATCTCTATATATAAATGCTAAAATTACAGGTATTGATTCAACTAATATTCTAATCGGATTAGTTCCATCATCTGCATCTTTAAATTCATTTACAGAACCTGCATAATCAGTTTGTTCAACAACATCTGTTAATAGACTAGTAAATTTACTTGTAAATAGCATTGCTAATACTATACACCCTATAAATAATAATGTTCTCTTATTCCAAGGTTCACCTTGAGCAATAAAATACATAGGTATTAATATAAATGCTGATTTATGTATTGTTGCCAATACACAAACTATAAGTATATATAATAAAGGTTTATTTTTTAAAATAAGTCCTGTGCAACTAAATATAATGGCTGCAACTAAAAACTGTCTCATTCCATTAAACATCCAAGTAAATTGGCAAGATGCCATAAATAAAAATGCACTAACCCCAAAATTACATGAATATTTATAAAGAGGTATCATCACACATATACCACTAATTACTGCAATTATAGAAAGCCATACCGTATAATTATCAGATATAAATGTCTTTATTAATATAGAAAATAATCTAAATCCAGGCTCTCTTGCACTACTATCAAATATAATATTATGTGCATTTTGAAATAATGGATAATCATTAAACATCTTTACATATGCACTTGTATCACCTATATAGCTTCTAGCTCCAGCAAAAAATATAATCACAGCAAAAGTAATAAATGCCATAAATAAATTTGCCCTTGACTCATACATATCACCATCTAAATTTTGTCCTACACATACTCTTTTAGCTGTAACTTGGGATAATATCCCAAACATTATCACCCATCCTAACATAAACCAATATATCTGCATTGTCTACCTCTCAATCTCCTCAACAGTCATCTCAACTACCTTCCTCTTATCAAAAACATCCTCCATATGCCTTCTGCCACACTGTCCCATCTTCGCCTTATCATCATAGCTCATCAGCACAAATTTCTTAATCTTGTCATAAAGATCATCACTATCTTTAACCTTACAAGTAAATCCGCTGACACCGTTGATAATTGATTCTTTGCATCCGTGAATGTCACTTGCAATTAGTGCCCTTCCGATTGATGCTCCTTCCAACAATACATTTGCCATTCCTTCGTGATATGATGGAAGGACGATGCAGTGTGCTTCTTTCATAAATTTTACGACGTCTTTTTGGTAGCCGTAGTATTTTATATAATCTTTTGCTTCCAAATATTTTATAATCTGGCTGTAATCTTCTTCAAACCAGCCTAGAAATCCAAATTCTGTTTTGATTTCTTCTGATTTGATTTTTTTGATTGCATCGAACAGTTCGTTGACGCCTTTTTCTTCCATAACCCTTCCGACAAATAAGAACTTTGTAATGTCGTCTTTTGGCATTGGGCTAAAGCTGAATCTTTCAAGATTTACCCCGGCGCCGTTCATAACGACTGCTTGTTCTTTTGTGATTGTTTCGTCGTCTATCATAACTTGGGCGTTTTGCACATTTTCGAAAAACACAGATTTCGCTTTTTTAAGTCCAACTTTATAAAGTGTGCTGACGATTTTTTTCAACATTCCACCTTTGTAATAAGCACTACCAAGCCCAGTTACATTGGCGATAAATGGAGTTTTTCGAATTCTTGTCGCCATCCCTCCATAAATGTTAGGCTTGATTGTGTATCCTATTGCTATGTCTGGTTTTTCTTTTTTAATTATTTTTAAATAGTCCAGAAAAAGTTTAATGTCCTTGATTGGGTTTAAACTTTTTCTGTCTACATAAGTTTCTATTATTCTAACTCCTAGGGCTTCTATCTCTTTGTTGTCGTCACCCTTTGGCAGCGATACTACTACTTCATATCCCTTTTCTACTAATTTCTCAACCAATTCTCGTCTAAATTTATAAATCGTTGCGAAATGGTTTGATAGTATCAACACCTTTTTCATAAATTCCCCACCTATTCATTAGTCTGTTTTGCAACTATTTGCTCTTCTGTCTTTCCTTCAACAACTCCATCTCTTTTTAATACTTTTACAAATGTTAAAAAGAAACATTTCACATCAAAACCAAAGCTACATCTTTTGACATATTCTCCATCTAGTTTTGCTTTAACATCAATCGGCAACTCATCTCTTCCGTTGATTTGTGCCCATCCTGTAAGCCCTGGGACTATGTCATTTGCTCCATATTTGTCGCGTTCTTCAATCAAATCAAATTGATTCCAAAGTGCGGGACGAGGCCCAACAATACACATATCACCTTTGATGATATTTATAATTTGTGGCAACTCGTCCAAACTTGTTTTTCTAAGGAATTTCCCAACCTTAGTTATATACATATCTGGATTTTCTAACAAATGTGTCGGTGTGTCTTTTGGTGTATCTATCTTCATCGTTCTAAATTTTAAAATATTAAATTCTTTTTTATGAAGACCGATTCTTCTTTGTTTGAATAAAATCGGTCCCTTTGAATCCAATCTTATACATACAATCAATATTAAAAATACTGGTATTAGTACAATAAACCCTATCAAGGAAATCACAAATCCAATCACTCTTTTAAAATATCGATATATTCCAACCTTCCCATCATCCATTTATACAACTTCCTCCCTTCTAACATAAGTCGGCACAATACTCTTCATTATCAAGTCCACCTTCTCATCCTGATCATTATCGGCAACCCTCTTCAAAATATTGAGCTCCTTCTTAAACTCGGCCTCGTCAATATCGATAGGTCGTCCAATTCTGATTTGGTTGTTAGAAGTCTTTTGTAGCCCTTCTTCATCCATAAGGACCTCTTCATACAATTTTTCGCCTGGTCTAAGTCCAGTAACCTCGATTTTTATATCGACATTTGGTTCAAAACCGCTAAGTTTGATTAAATTTCGTGCCAAGTCGATTATTTTGACAGGTTCGCCCATATCAAGGACGAATATTTCCCCGCCTTTTGCCATTGCGCTGGCTTGCAATACCAAAGATACTGCTTCTGGTATTGTCATAAAAAATCTTGTAACTTCCTCATGAGTTACAGTGACTGGGCCGCCTTCTTCGATTTGTTTTTTAAATAGCGGAACGACGCTTCCATTGCTGCCTAATACGTTGCCGAATCTCACAGCGACAAATTCTGTCTTGCTTGTTTTGTTCTTTGTTTGAACAATCATCTCGCAACAACGTTTAGTCGCGCCCATTATATTAGTCGGATTGACCGCTTTGTCTGTTGATATCAAGACAAATTTTTTGACATTGTATTTGTCTGATAAATTGACAACATTTTGTGTTCCAAATACGTTGTTTTTTATCGCCTCACAAGGGCTGTCTTCCATAAGCGGAACGTGTTTGTGTGCTGCTGCGTGGAATACTATCTCTGGTTTATATTGTTCAAATATCTTGTCCATCTTGTGTTCGTCACGCACAGACGCTATTAGTACTTTTAAGTCTAAGTTTTTGTGGTAATGTCTGATTAATTCTTGTTGTATTTCATAAGCGTTGTTTTCATATATGTCTAGTATGATAAGCTGTCTAGGATTGTACTTGGCGATTTGCCTACATAATTCGGAACCGATAGACCCACCGCCTCCTGTAACCATTACGACCTTGTCGTTGATTATGCTGTCCATATCATTTAAATTCATTTTTACGGTTTCTCTTCCCAAAAGGTCTTCAATTTGAACATCTCTTATTTTTGTCACATTTACTTTTCCATCTATAATTTCATATATTCCTGGTATAGTTTTTAATTTTGTGTTAGTGTTTTTACAAATATCTATAATTTCTCTTTTTCTCTTTGGTTCAATGTTTGCTATACATATTATAATTTCATCAATATTTTCTTCTTTTACTATTTTATCAATATCCTTAGTTGTTCCAAGAACAGGTACTCCAAAAACGTATTTTCCCAATTTTCCCCTGTCATCATCAATAACAGCGACAGGAAGTTTTTTAAGCTCTGGATTTTCAAATAATTCCCTCATTATCATATTTCCAGCCACACCAGCTCCAACAATAAGCACTCTTGATGAATTTGATGCATTTTGATTGATTTTCATTTGCATAACTACTCTTCTCATAGCCCTATATGTAACTCTAATAGAAGTCATCCCGACTATTACCATAAGAAGATTTACAACATAAAAAACAACTTCCATATTGTAATCTAATCCTGCTATTACTAATAGCGATGTTACTGCTGCACAAAAGCATGCCAAAAAAATGTTTGATACTTCTTTTTCTCCTCCACATTTCCAAAGACTATCATAACATCTAAAATATAATAGAAATCCTACGTTTATCCCTGCATAGATAAACATTGGTAGTAATGAAAATGTAGTAATTTTGAAATCCAATAAATACATCGTTATAGCAAAACTAAGTATACAGACAATACAGTCCATAGCGAGTAATATTACTTGTCTGACTTTACACTTGTCTATCCCCATCAAGGCACAGTCAATCTTTTCAGCCATTTTCAATATCATAAATATCCCCCCTCCATATTTACATCCACATAACTACATTTTTTACTTACTTATAAATTTTACTTAAACCTAAATCTCTCTTACTTTAACTCACTTAACAATATACTGTGTTCTTTGCTACATCCAATGGATATAAATATCTCTTTCCATAAGTATATTTTTAATATAAATATAAACGTTGCTAGCTATATAAATATAACTAACAACTTTTATAGATATAGAAATTTTAATATATATATATTTCTACAGAAAATTATAAATTCCTTATTTTTATGATAATTTTTTATGATAATTTTTAACTTGTTTTTCTTCTTCTCTTTTTCTTTCTGCCAAACAGCTTATGCCTATGTTCTCCATAATAATTAGAATATCCATAATAATTGCTGTAATAGCTGTATTTCTCTGCCTTGAATTTATTTAAAACTACTCCGATTATATTCGCACCGACTTTGTTTAACTTGTCTAAAGTTATCTTTGCACCCTTTGAATCTATAGCCTTTGCCGCATTGACTATAATAGTCCCATCGACATATTGTGTAATAATACAAGCATCGTTCAATCTGCATATCGGTGGCGAATCTATAAATACATAATCGTATTCCTCTCTAAGTTTTGAAACTAAATCTTTCATCGATTGTGAATTAAGTAGAATTGACGTATTTGAAGGAACTCCTCCAGAAGTTATTATGTCTAAATCACCGACTTTTTTGATACATTCGCTTTTCTTATTATTCCCAAATACTATATCAGAAACACCAAAGCTGTTTTCAATACCAAAATATCTACTTACTCCTCTTTTTCTAAAATCGCAGTCGATAAGAAGGACTCTCACTCCCTCCAATTCAGAAAAACACTTCGCCAAATTACAAATTATAGTAGTCTTTCCTTCATCCATCTCTGCACTAGTAACCAAAATTGTTTTTATATTTTTATTAATAGTTACATAAGTTCTTATCTCCCTATAAGACTCATTTAACTCAAAATTTCCCTCATCATATGCACCTCTTTTTGCCATAGCTAAATCCCCCTACTTTCTTCCTTTTTGCTGTTTTCCATCATCAAATGGTATAGTCCCAATTAAAGGTAGACTCCAGTATTTTTCAACATCCTCTGGAGTTTTAACTTTAGTATCTAAAACCTCAACTAATAGTACTAAGAATATAGCTATAACTAAACCTGCTACAAATGATTTCAATAAAGTTAGATCTTTTGTTCTACCTTGTAAAACTCCTGGCCCCGCTGGATAAGGAGATTCCACACAATCTAAATTAATTACTCTCTTAAGCTCTTCATTATATGCCTCTGGTAAAGCAGCCGCAGCATTATGCGCCCCATCAGCAGTTTTCGCAATAACAGTCATATTTATAAACTCTGGAGTTTGCTCATCCTGAATAGCACTAATAGAAAGGATTTGGCTAGATTGAACCTTGCTAAGCACCGCAACATTCTTTCTAACATTCTCAGAACTAACCAAACTAACATAAGAAGACGCTATATTTTGATTAGTCATACTCGCAGATGCCGAATACGAACTATTAATATTGTTCAAAACCCTCTGCTCCTCAGTCATACCAGTACTGCTATCCTCACTATCTTTCTTGCTACTCTTCTTTGACTTGCTCTTTTCCACAGCCTCATTATATTCCTTCATAGAATTAATTTTAATCTTAACAGTAGCCTTATAAGTCGGTAAATAAGAAACATAATTCGTATAAGTCCTATATCCACCAAAACCCAAGCAAACTAGCATTACAAGAATAATAATCCACTTTCTTCTCCTAAACATGTCCAAATATTCTTTAATATTTACACTCTCTCCCATATTTCCCTCCAAATTTCTATTGGCAACATATCACCATTATGTATGAAACTAAACTTTGTCACTATTCCCTAATAGGTTCTACATATCTAGTTTTTCTTAGTAATTATACCATATTTTGGAACATTTGTAACTTTATAAGCAGATATATATAAAAAATTGGTTTTATTTTATATTATTTTTCATACTAATTAACTTAATAATTACTACCTACTAACTTAATAACTACTACATAATAACTTGATAATTCCTACATAATATCCAATTTTTCTACTATCTATTATCATATTCATAAAGACTTAACATACCTTTAAGGCGATTTACAACCTCATTTTTAACATTATCCGGCCACACAACCTTCATATCTGCCCCGAACTGCATAATATTCTTTGACAAATATCCACATTCCTTCTCGACAAAAATCCCAACATAAGATTTTTCATTCTCGTTCTTGTCCTTGTCCTTGTTCTCGTTCTCGTCCTTGTCTTTGTCCTTGTCTTTGTCTTTGTACTTGTCCTTGTCCTTGTTCTTGTCAATTTCACTAAACCCATCCACTTTTTTGTCATAATCATCACAAATAATCATATTTAAAGCATTACTAAAACCACGTAATTTCTCCCTAATTAGACTATTTTCTATATATTTCCCAGACAAGACATACTTCTCATAATCCAACTTCCCAAAAATCTTCTACAAAATTTGAGCCTCAAGATGCCCCCTTTTAATCTCACACCTCAAACTATTATAATTATTCATTAAATCTTCCCCAAGATTATTATTTCTATAATTATCCTTTTCCATTATGTATATATAGTCGCCGAATTCATCTAATAAAGATTCCATTAAATTCTTTTTAAACTCTACCATAACGATATTCGTTCTTCTCGGAAATATATTTACATTATTATCGATTGACACATTTCTAGATGTAAACTGACTAAAATCACTTGTATTTTTGCAATCCGCACTCCTACAATCCCCAAGTTCACTCAAATCCATAATCCTCTCATCCTCAATCACAAACACATTTAGCATCATGCCAATCCTAAAATACTGAAAAACCTCCGAATCCTCATCCCCTCACAAACCAAATAATAATTCTTGTCTCTCAAAACCATATAAACCGGACTCTTCACAAATTCCCTCAAATTGCCATTCTCATCAACCTTACATTCAAGCTCCCTAAAATAATTATACTCACAATAATTGAACCTAATCTTTCTAGAAAACTTAATCGCCTCCGAAATCCTCGCCATACTGACAAAAACATCCTCATTAGTCGACTTCGGAATATCCTCAATATAAACATCCTTCAAAAAATCCTTATTTTGATAAATCGAGTTAAACGTCCTCAACTTCTCCAAAATCGCCTCCGTTCTCCTCCTCGTGACAAAATTACTAGTCAAAACAGCATCAGCCAAAAGCCTAACCTCACTCGCCTCAAAACAATTCGAATTAATATAATAACCCTCCTTGCTCTTATCATAATCACTAACATCGATTCCCAAAGCCTTCATATCCCTGATATACGCATAAATCGTCCTTCTATCAACATCAACACCCAATCGTTTTCTCATATGATGCTGAATCTCCTTAATCGAAAGCGATACATTCTCATCAGAATAACTCTTCAAAATCTCGATAAAAGTATAAAATTTAATATTATTACTTACCCTCTTCATGATATTTCCCTACTCCTTGCATATAAAATCCCTCATTTTTTTATATCCAATCTAAAATTTATAATATTTTTATATCTCATCTAAAATTTATAATATTTTTAATTCACATTATAGCAATTTCTATTATAAATATTTGCTATAAAATTACAATATATTTAATGTGCATTTTTTTGTACATTATTACAACCCCCTTTGAAATTAACGTTTTCCCCTTGTATTTTACATAATTTTACATTTTTAAGTGATTTTAAATGGTTTACAATAGTTTCAAACAATATTGGATAGTCTTGAATAGCCTTAAATAGTTTTAAATGATATTAAATACTCTCAATTCATTTTAAATAATATCGAATACTTTTGAATAATATCAAATACTCTTGAATAGCCTTAAATAATTTTGAATAATCTCGAACATAAGTTTATTTTTTATGCAATAAAAAAAGACTACGTGGCTACGTCTTACTCTCCCAGGCGGTTGCCCACCAAG
>OOCW01002222.1_pt1 | contig 11438 bp, 7 predicted proteins | sample 1671201 | NCBI WGS metagenome assembly OOCW01 (sample SAMN06348132, study PRJEB24527) | human gut metagenome | biome: human gut; feature: ankylosing spondylitis patient; material: feces | host: Homo sapiens | place: China | collected 2015-10
GATCTACACTCTTTCCCTACACGACGCTCTTCCGATCTACCTTTATCTTTCGCCTTTTCACACATATCTTCAAATAACTTACCTAATGTAAGTTCATTATAATAAGCATACTCATCTTCTGTAATACTATTAAAGAAATAAACAAACTCAGCATCAATAAGCTTCATCTCATTAGCTTCTTCGCCTACATTAAGTACAAAATTAATATAGTTATTTAAAAACTTAGCATATTGTTTATCCTCTTTAAACCATTCGTAAATCTTAGCTACTTGCTCATGGAAACTAATGTCTTCAGGCCACTCTTTCATTCTAAGTGCAATACGAATGGTGAAAATTCTTAAATAATAATGAAAGATATGTTCTTTAGTAGGGAAGTAATTAAAAAATGTCCCTCTTGAAATCTGTGCTTTTTGACAAATCTCATCCACCGTAATATCGGCAAACTCTTCTTGCTTCAATAGGTTTGCTGTTGTTTTCAAAATAGTAGTTCTTGTTTTTACATAATTAATCTTTCTGAGCGAGAAATTCTCTAAGGATTGATACATCATTATTTATAAATCTCCTTTCAACTTTTCAACTTATATTCTTCTAAAGTATGGTCTATTTTGAGGTTAATATACATTTTTATAAATTTTTTTATTAATATAGAACTATATGTATATAAATTTGTTGACCTCTATTATTTGTCCCATATAATCTTTAGTGCTATAATTAGGTTCTAAGGATAAGTATTTCTAATTAATTACAGAAAGGAACTTTTGATGTATCGTAAATTTATTTACTTCCTTTTAGGAGTTTCATTTATTTGTAATTCCATATTTGCTACACCACTTCCTGAACTTAGTTCAGATGGTGCAGTTCTAATTGAACCTACAACTAATACTGTTTTATTTGCTAAAAATGCAAAGGAAACTTTTTACCCTGCAAGTACAACTAAGATTTTAACTTCACTACTTCTAGTCGAAGATTTAGATAAAGACTTATTAATTACTAAAACTGCAGATTCACTTGCTAATGTCCCTTCTGACAGCAGTCAAATCGGCTTAAATGTAGGTAGTTCATATTCTGCCTATGACGGTGTCCATGCTATTATGATGGCTTCTGATAATTTTGTAGCTTACGATATGGCCGTTAAAGATGCAGGTAGCATTCCAGCCTTTGCACAAAAGATGAATGAAAAAGCACGTTCACTAGGTGCTACGGCTTCTCATTTCGTTAACCCTCATGGTTATCATGATGAAGATCATTACACAACACCTTATGATTTAGCCCTCATTGCACGTGGTGCTTTTGCGAATCCTACTTTAGCCCAAATAGCTGGTACACTAAACTACACTTTCACAGATACAAGTAACGGTAACCGTATACCTCTTACACATACTTCTGCACTACTTAATCCAAATAGCAACTATTATAATAGCGCTGTAACAAGCTGCAAAACAGGTTATCATACCCCTGCAAAACGTACACTTGTTTCAAAAGCACACTATGATAACATTGATCTCATTGCAGTTACTATGCGTACAGATGCACCTAATCAATTCATTGATATGAATAAACTTCTTGATTATGGTGCCAAAAACTTTAGTGTTGTCAAAACAGATACTGGTGAAATACAAATCAAAAATACAAGTTACTCTGCATGGGCTGAGCCCTATATAAACACAGCTTTAGAACAAGGTTGGATTACGCCTTCACCCCAAAACTACATGGCACCGATTTCACAAAGAGAATTCCTTGCCATCATCCAAAAGGCTCTCCCAGAAAAATATCAAGAACAAATCGGAAATCAAATTCTTTATAATGGGCGTTCTATTTATAATGAAAGTCGCCATCTTTCAAGAAAAAATGCAGCACTACTTTGCTATAACTTCTTACAAAACTTAGGCTTTAGTACAGACTATTTACCAGTTATCCCAGAAGTCACTGATTTAACAGATGTTAAGGAAACTTACGATGATGCCATTCACTTCATGGTACAATCAAACCTCATGATGGTAGACGAAGCTCAAAACTTCTACCCAAATAGTTCACTAACCTTACAACAAGGCATCTACACTGCCTACCAACTCTCAGCACTTCTAAACCGTTACGATAGCTACACATATACCAAAAAATAAAAAAGATTGAATGCGTTTACTTGTACGAAGTAACGTCATTCAATCTTTTTTCATTTTCATCATAATTTAATGGAGTGATTTGATAATACTCTTAATGAAGATTATTGAAGAGGGTTTAGGTGGAGTGTCTGAGCGAAGCGAGTTTTCCACCGTTTCTTCAATAATCGAATTTAGAGTATTACAAATCACGGAAGGTGTAGCTAGCAAACACCACAAGCCCAAGCGGTTTGCTTATTACTTCACCAATCAAGTTAATCCTTGAGTGGTATTCCTCTCGCATCAGTTTGTACGCGTCCACATAAAATGAGTATGCCATCAATAAACGCCCATATATATCCTATCCCACATAAGAGGTTTGTAAAAAGTTGTCCTAATCCTATCCCTGTATATCCTAAATAAAATCTTCCTACACCACACCAGCCTAAGAAGATTTGGAGTAATCCTGCTAATAATCTAGATTTTTGTTTTATTGTATTATAGCCATTATAGGCATTATTATACCCATATCCATTATTAGTGAAGTTACCGTTTGCATAGTTATTATGATCTGTATAGCTATTATTACCTTTTTGGTAATCTTGCTCATAATAATATTGTCCTGACCCATAATCGCTTGCACCTATATTTTGTTGTGCGCCACATTCAGGGCAAAATTTGCTATCATCACTTATTTGATTGCCACAATTTATACAATACATCTCTTTCCTCCATTCATCTTCAATATATTTCTATTATATCACGCTCTACATACACATAGTACAAGTTTTAGAATTCATCTCTATTTTCTAAATTCACCTTTTACTTCTTTATAAACTATGCGTATAATTAACCTATGATATTCAAACGTATAAAATACTCACACCTATTCTTGTAATATCTTAGTGCATTCATAATATATAACTAACATCTATTTAAAAATAAAGAAATGAGGTTATTATGAAATCATCTACTCCTTTAAAATCATCTCGTTTTATTGGCTTCCTTCTTATTATATGTGGTGCTTGTATTCTTCTTTTTTATATGCCACCTTATTTAAGAAACTTACTTCATTATAAAGCACAAGAACAGCTCTATATGGAGCTAAGTAACACCCCTATTAAATCACCACCAAGAAACTTTTCTTCTACAATTATAAATTCATATAATCACTTTACCACTATTAATCCAGACAACCTGAAACCTACTATTCACAAGAAACTATTACCTCTATTAGAAATTAATAAAGAAGTTATTGGTTGGATTACTATAAATGATACACCTATTAACTATCCTCTTTTACAACATAGCGACAATCAATATTATCTCACACACGCTAGTGATAACTCTGATTCTATTTACGGCAGCATTTATATTGACCATCGTAATAATAGTGATTTAAATAATTTAAACACTTTAATTTATGGACATAATATGAACAATGGCTCCATGTTTCATACTCTAGTCAATTACAAAGAGCAAGACTTCTTCACTACACATCCTTATATATCTGTAAGCAATCTCTATGAAACATTTACATATGAAATCTTTAGCGTTTACGTTGTGAATGCCGATACCGAAACTATTAGCGTGAAATATAAATCTAATGAAGACTTTCTAAACTATATTTCTAATTGCCAGTCACGTTCTCTTTTTAAAACTAATATCAAATTAAATGAAGATGATCAAATTATTACTCTTGTTACATGTAGTTATGAACTAGATAATGCGCGTACAATTGTACAGGCAAAGAAAATTAAATAAGTTTTTTTCACATAAATGTATATAATCTTTCTTAACTGACCATAATACTAACGTACCAAGTGTGAGGTACATCGCTAAATCCCCCCTCAACCTAGGTTTCTCCCCCTGAAACCTAGGTTCTTTTTATGTAAATTTCCAAACCCCTGTTATTCATAGTTTTACATTATTTTAGATTATAGTCAGATTTTTATATAACTCATTTTGTTACTTTTTTAACAGTTTATTAAACTGTGTTTTTTCACCTTATTTTAAGATTATATAATTTTCTATGCAATGTCCTTCTATATTTCACGTAAAAAAACTTATTTTTTACTATGTTAAATTATTGACAAACATATAAGGGGTGTGTTATCATCATTTTGTAGTCAAGTTTGAAGTTTTTAAATAACTAGCTACATTTTTTATAAAGCTTATTGTTAAAAAAATAACATTTTATTTTTAAATAGACATGCAAAATTTATCACACATATTATTTTATGTCGCAGGGAATATTAACAACATGTTAACACCAAGGAGGTTACAATTATGTCAGAGAATAAAAAAGCAAAAGTTGAAACACCAGTTATCGATCCAGTAAAAATGGTTGATGAATTAGCACAAAAAGCATCAGTTGCATTAGAAGCTATGCTTGAACTTAATCAAGAGCAAGTAGATGAAATCGTAAAAGCTATGGCACTTGCAGGTCTTTCAAACCAAATGCACCTTGCAAAAATGGCTGTTGAAGAAACAGGTCGCGGAATCTTCGAAGATAAAGTTACAAAAAACATCTTCTCTACAGAATATATTTACCACAGCATTAAATATGATAAAACAGTTGGTATCATCGAAGATAATGATGATGAAGCTTTCATGATGGTTGCTGAACCAGTAGGTGTTGTAGCTGGTGTTACTCCAGTAACAAACCCAACATCAACAACAATGTTCAAAGCAATCATTGCTCTTAAAACAAGAAATCCAATCATCTTCGGTTTCCACCCATCAGCTCAAAAATGTTCTGCTGAAGCAGCTCGTATCGTAAGAGATGCAGCAATCAAAGCTGGTGCTCCAGAAAACTGTGTACAATGGATTGAACATCCATCAATTGAAGCAACTAACGCTCTTATGAATCATCCAAAAGTTGCATTAGTACTTGCAACAGGTGGTTCTGCAATGGTTAGAGCAGCTTACTCAACAGGTAAACCTGCACTTGGTGTTGGACCTGGTAACGTTCCAGCATTCATCGAAAAAACAGCTGTAGTTGAAAGAGCTGTAAACGATATTATTTTAAGTAAATCTTTCGATAATGGTATGATTTGTGCATCTGAACAAGCTGCTATCATCGAAGCTCCTATATATGATAAAGCAGTAGCACTTATGAAAGCTCAAGGATGCTACTTCGCTACTAAAGAAGAAGTTAAAAAACTTGAACCAGTTGTAATCAATCTTGAAAAAGGAATGGTTAACGCTGCAATCGTTGGTAAATATCCATATGAAATCGCTGCTATGGCTGGTATTACAATTCCTAAAGAAACAAAAATCCTTTGCTGTGAAATCGAAGGTGCAGGTCCAGAGTACCCACTTTCAAGAGAAAAACTTTCTCCAGTACTTGCAGTAATCAAAGCTAAAGACGTAGAAGATGGTATCAGAAAAGCTGAAATCATGGTTGAAATGGGTGGTCTTGGTCACACATCATCTGTTCATTCAACTAATGACGAAGTAATTAAAGAATTCAGCCGTCGTCTTAAAACAGGGCGTATCGTAGTTAACTCTCCATCTACACATGGTGCTATTGGTGACATCTACAATACAAATATGCCATCATTAACACTTGGTTGTGGTTCATACGGATGTAACTCAACTACTCAAAACGTAACAGCAGTAAACTTAATCAATACAAAAAGGGTGGCAAAACGTAAAGTGAATATGCAATGGTTCAAAATCCCAGAAAAAATCTACTTCGAAGCAGGTTCTGTAGCATACCTTGCTAAAATGCCAGAAGTAAAAAGAGTATTAATCGTAACTGACCCAATGATGGTTAAACTTGGTTATGTTGATAAATTAACATACCAATTAAGAAAAAATCCTAACGCACCAATTATCGAAATCTTCGATTCTGTAGAGCCAGATCCAGACTTAACAACAGTTCGTCGTGGTACAGAAATGATGAATAACTTCCAACCAGATACAATCGTAGCACTTGGTGGTGGTTCAGCGCTTGATGCAGCTAAAGGTATGTGGTTATTCTACGAACAACCAGAAGCAGACTTCATCGCTATGGCTCAAAAATTCGCTGATATTAGAAAACGTGTATATAAATTCCCTAAACTTGGTCAAAAAGCAAAAATGGTATCTATTCCTACAACATCAGGAACAGGTTCTGAAGTAACTTCATTCGCTGTTATCTCAGATAAAGCTAACAACATGAAATACCCACTTGCTGACTACGAATTAACACCAAACGTAGCAATCATTGACCCAGACTTCGTAATGAGTGTACCTCCAGTACCAACAGCTGATACAGGTCTTGACGTATTAACACATGCTATTGAAGCTTATGTTTCTATCTTAGCATCTGACTATACAGACGCTCTTGCACTTAAAGCAATTCAACTTGTATTCGAATATCTTCCACGTTCATACAAAAACGGTGCGAAAGATCCAGTTGCAAGAGAAAAAATGCACAATGCTTCAACAATTGCTGGTATGGCGTTCACTAATGCCTTCCTTGGTATTAACCACTCATTAGCACACAAACTTGGTGGTGAATTCCACATCGTTCACGGTCGTGCAAATGCTATTTTATTACCACACGTAATTGAATACAATGGAGATACAAACCCAAGTAAATTTGTTATCTTCCCTAAATATGAAAAATACATTGCACCACAAAAATTCCAAGAAATTGCTAAAGCTTTAGGTCTTCCAGCTTCTACTCCAGAAGAAGGTGTTAAATCTCTTGCTAATGCAGTAAGAAACTTAATGAAAGAGCTTAACATGCCTCTTACAATTAAAGATCTTGGTATTGACGAAAAAGTTTACATGGCTAAAGTTGATGAATTAGCTTACAAAGCATTCGAAGATCAATGTACAACAGCAAACCCAAGATTACCAAAAGTAACAGAGCTTGCTGAACTTTATAAAAAAGCTTACTATGGTAAATAATTTTACCAAGTAGATAATAACCACATTTTACATCTCAATTTATATAATTAATAAACCCTCAATCAAAAAGGAGTGTAACCAAATTGGTTACACTCCTTTTTTTATCTTTATACAATATCATCAATATGTATCTGATGCTTACTACTTATCACAGTGATTTAATAAACTCTGCCATTTCTGCCCAAGCTGCTTTACTTTCTTTTAGGTCAGTTAAAAGTAATTGAAAATCATGTGACATGCCTTCATAGATTGTAGCTCGTACATTAACGCCAGCTTCCTTTGCCTTATTAATGACAGTGACCATATCATCCACTAGCATTTCATAAGATCCACCTTGAATTAATAAATTTGGAAAGCCTCTAAAATCTCCATATACGGGCGAAATATATGGGCATTTATAATCTCCATCCCCTACATAACTTGCTTTAAATACTTCATCACCAATCGTAATCCCTTCTGCACCTAAAATACAGTCTTTATATAAATTTCTTTCAAAACTCTCTGCCCCTGCTGCTAATTTACACCAAGGTGATATAGCTATAACACCTTTTGGAAGTGGCATTTGTTGATCTTTTAAATATAAAGATGTCACAAGAACTAGATTCCCACCTGCTGAATCTCCTACCATAACGATATTGTCATTATCATAGCCTTGTTCTAATAACCATTTATAAATTATAACAGCATCCTCTAAAATTGCTGGATATGTATACTGAGGTGCCAGACGATAGTCGAAGCTAATGACTTCTGCACCACCTGCCATTTGAGAATAAGCTACCCCAACTTCTCTATAGGCATCAGTATACCCAAGTACATATCCTCCACCATGTGCATGAAAAATAACACAATCTGATGTTTTATGATTAGGTGTCAAACGTTCTACTGGTATCCCCTCTACCTCAAACTTTTCTAAAGTATATCCTTCTGGTGCTTCCCACTTAGAAGGTATTCTTTCACCTATTGGTACACTATTAAACAGCTCTACCATAGGTGCATATGCTTTCTTTTGTGCTTCATAAAACTCTTTTTCTGTCATTACGTTTCCCCCTATTTAATATATTTTCATCCCTATCTTTAAACCTTACGTTATACTTCTATAATAGCATAGATATCATTCAATTTGAAATATATAAAATCCCACAATTATCTATGCTATATATTATCAAAATCTACCCTTGTTTTATCCTATATTAAAGTTTTGAGTAGTTTGTTCTAGTGTTGTTACACTTTCTGAAAGTTGATCTGCTAAGCACTTAAGTTTATTCATCATGACCTTTTGTTCAAGTCCTAATGCATTAACTTCTTCTGTAGCTGAAGCATTTTCTTCTGTGGCAGTAGCGATATTCTCCATTCTCTGGCTCATTTCATTTTTCAAATTAGCCATGTGTGCTGTCTTTTCATTAACTGCACCTAACTGCATATCTATCTTCTTTAAAATTTCTATAATCGTATTAAAGGCAATATATGTTTTTTCTACAGCTTGTGCTTGGTTGGCAAATATTGTCTTAGCTTTTTCTGCAAGTGCTACACAAGAAGATGTTTTACCCTCTATATCATTTAACGTTTCTCTTACATGGCCTGTAGACTTTTGAGATTCTTCTGCAAGCTTTTTAACTTCTTTAGCAACTACTGCAAAGCCTTTTCCCAACTCCCCTGCCCTAGCTGCCTCAATACTAGCATTTAATGCTAATAAGTTTGTCTCTTCACTAATACCATCTACAAGCGCCATAATCTGTTCAATATTCTTTGTTTTTTGATTCAGTATATCTATGCCCTCACGAATATTTTTCATAACACTCGTTGAATCATCCATTGTATGATTCAACAATTCTATACTATCTGCTGCTTCATTAATGATATTTCTAGCACCTTGTGTACTATTATAAATTTCCTCTGTATTTTGTATAACTTCTTGAATGCTCCTTGAAAGGTGCTCCATGGCAATAGTTGTATTTTGCATATTTTCTGCTTGTGCATTAGAACCATTTGTAATGCCATCTATTGAAAATACCAATTGCCCAAAGGTTTCTACAGAATGATCACTGCTTTGTCTTAAACCTTCTCCTACTTCAAGTGTTTCTGCAACCACCTGCTTCGTTTCTAAAATAAGTTCTCTAATATTACATATCATATGATTAAAACTGTCGCCTAACATTCCCAATTCATCATGTCTTTTCACATTAACTGCAACAGTTAAATCACCTTGTTCAGCCCTCTTCATTAATTCCATAAGCTCAACAATACTCTTTGTAATACTACTTGCTGCTACGCCACCTACACAGATTGCCGCTACTATAATCATGGCGATTAAACCCCATATTAATTTTGTGACTTGTTTGAGATCACTTGTAAGGGCTGATTTAGGAATTTCTGAAACAACTTTCCAGCCATTTTGACCTACAGCATAGGCAATTAGACAGTCATCCACCATTTCACTACCATTTTCAGCACCATTTACGGATTTTATATAGTCTTTTATCTTATCTTGTAATATGCTTAAATTATTATCAGAGCTTAATACAACTTTCCCTTCTTCATCTACAATGCTAATATTAGCGCCTTTAAATAATGCAACGTCTTTAAGTCGTTCATTTAAAGTAGCCATATTTACTTGCACAACAATCTTCCCAAATTGTTCACCTGTAATAGTGTTTTGTATATTTCGAATATAGTAGACCCCTTCTTTTCCTCCTATATTCAATGTCCAAACACTTTTATTGGCAGCTACTTCTATGTCTTTAACGCTTAAAGTTGCCTCATTGTTTAAATTGCTTAACTTACCTATTACTTTCCCCTCTTTTGTAACGATGGCTATACTGTCCATATCATTTTCTAATGCACTTACACTTACAAGTTGATTTTTGATACTGTTAAACGCTGATATTTTTGCAATCCCATCTTTAGGATGCATATATGTATTTACAAAATTATCCTCAGAATTATTCAGGTTATTGACAATGCATTTGTTAAGATTCTTTTCAATATCCTCTGAAAAATAATCTAGATTTGCACAAGTCTGTTTCACCATCTCAGTTGTAAGCTTACTACTTTTTTGCTCCATAACCTTCTCAGATTGAATACTCGAAATGATATTTACTATAAGCAATGGTATGACCGCAAATAACGCATTCATTAAAATTAGACGTTTTTTTATTGAACCTTTATGTTTTTGATTGGACCTTAACATTTTCGTCGCCTCCTAGTTTTAATTTTTTCACGCTTTAATGGTTAACATCAGAATGCTACACATCCCCCCGGCTCATTATTAAATTGTTCAAACTAAAACAGCTTCAAAAAATTTGATAAGATTTATGCTTTTGGTAAATATTAAATATAAACTTATATCTCATTAGGAGGTTTTTATGAAAAAGCGAACTCTCTTTCTTATATTTAGTACGTTCATTCCCTACACGACGCTCTTCCGATCTGGTTGTAATAATGGTCCAGAGCGTAATCCCGGCGAAACTACAAGTTCTTTTTTACAAGCTATGCAACATCAAGACTATTCTTCTGTAAAAACGTACTATGCTGAAAATGTAGATAACTTTCCTAACTTTAAAAACAAAGTAGAAAGTATCTCTCCACAAGTTGCTAATAAACTCTTTAGCAAGATGGCTGACTTTACTTATACTGTTGAACAAGTTACCATTGATTCTAATGACCCCACTAAAGCAACTGCTACTGTGACCTTTAGATGTTATGACTTAGGGAAAGCCTTTGAAAGTATTGTTTTAGATTATCTAGATACTGACTTAACGATGACTTTCAATGGTGCTAAAGATGATGAGATTGTTAAAGAAGCTGAGGATGTCATTGTGACACGTATTGATGAAAGCAAACAAGATTTCGTAGAATCTATTCCTATCTCCCTCTCTCTTAAGGATAATTCTTGGAAAGTTGATAAACTAGAAAGCAATCCTGACCTTATGAATGCACTTTCTGGTAATATCTTATATACCATTCGTAGCCTTACAAACACAATAGATACTTCATCTGAAACTCCAAATCAAACTACTGATTCAACTACTTCAAGTAACACCTCTCAATGATTTCACTAATTTTCTCCTAAAATGGGGCTACTATGCCCCTTATTTTTATATTATCACAATATTTATATTTTTATAATTATATTTTATTTTTATTTGAATATTTGTACTTTAACTTTTAAATCTACTTTGTCCATAGTAAATATATGCTATAATAATATTACCTAGTCCTATTTTTTTAGGAAATTTTATAATATAAAGGAGTATACATATGAAATCAATAAATAAGTTTACCAAAAATTGGATAACATTCTCTATAAGTCTTTCGGCATTCACAATTTCTTGTCTAGCAAGCCCAAATAAAATCCAACTTAAATTAAATAACCAAATCTTAAACACACCAATTGCACCAGTTCAGGAGAGCGGTACAACTCTAGTGCCACTTCGTGTA
>OOCW01002225.1_pt1 | contig 11423 bp, 8 predicted proteins | sample 1671201 | NCBI WGS metagenome assembly OOCW01 (sample SAMN06348132, study PRJEB24527) | human gut metagenome | biome: human gut; feature: ankylosing spondylitis patient; material: feces | host: Homo sapiens | place: China | collected 2015-10
CTAACGCGTACTGTTCGTCTGCGTTTATATTTAGTTTCCCGGTTGGTACGCAGTCTGGGAGTCTGCGGATGGCTTCCCCAACTTCAAAGCCCCCGTCGAAACCAGTACAAGCCCTGAAAATGAGTCTGCAACGCTGTTTTTTCATAAAACAGCACTGGTGATGAGACGAAAGCACTTTTTAATATTGATATATCATTCATTATATAAGATATATCGACTGATTAACAGTATAGAAATAAAAACAGAATTTGTCAAGAAGATTTTTATATTGAGGCTATTTGGTGTTGTGAACAGCAATACTTATAATTTTCTGTCATATGTTCACAAATCTTACATAAATCTCTGCTATAGTAACCATATGAAAGATAAAATCTGTTGCTGAGGGCGATTTTCCCGGATTTTGCGCTGTGGCTGTAAAGGCGCTGAACAGTCGTGGATTTTAACAATACTCGGAAAACAGTATAAATAAAAAGTAAAAACTGTTTCGGAAAATAATGAAGAAAAACGGAGGGGATCAAATGGATACATTAAAAATCCTGGTGGTGGATGATGAGAGCCGCATGAGAAAGCTGGTAAAGGATTTCCTGACAAAGAAGAATTTCCAGGTACTGGAAGCCGGTAATGGTGAAGAAGCTATGGATATCTTTTATGAGGAGAAGGACATCGCACTGATCATTCTGGATGTCATGATGCCGAAGATGGATGGATGGGAAGTTTGCCGTGAGATTCGCAAGAACTCAAAAGTTCCGATCATTATGCTGACTGCAAGAAGTGATGAGAGAGATGAGCTTCTTGGATTTGATCTGGGGGTAGATGAATACATCTCCAAACCATTCAGTCCGAAAATCCTTGTTGCAAGAGTGGAGGCAATTCTAAGACGTACAGGTCAGAATAATCCGGAAGATGTGATTTCAGCAGGCGGCATTGTTATAGATAAAGCTGCACATCTGGCTACTGTGGATGGTAAGCCTATGGAACTGAGCTTTAAGGAATTTGAACTTCTGACATATTTTCTGGAGAATCAGGGAATCGCACTTTCCAGAGAAAAGATTCTGAATTCTGTATGGAATTATGACTACTTTGGAGATGCCCGTACGATTGATACCCATGTTAAGAAGCTCAGAAGTAAAATGGGAGATAAAGGTGAATATATAAAGACTGTATGGGGTATGGGATACAAGTTTGAGGTAGACGAATGACAGGAACCGGAAAAACAGATAAAAAATTTCATACTCTGCAACATCAGATTTCAGTAGTGTTTATATGTCTGTTACTGCTTTCGATCTTTACCATTACTCTGATCAATGGTCTTTTTCTTGAAAAATATTATGTATCCAAAAAAGTAGAAGTGTTGGAGGAGGCAAAAGAAGTGTTGTCTCAGATGAATCTGGATGACATCCTGCAGTATGATACAGATATAGAAGAGGACAAAAAAGGGGCAACAGATGAGATTTCGGATGAGATTGAGAGGAGCAGTTCCAGAAATAACCTTACCTGGATCATAGTAAATGAGGAAAACAGCGGTTATTATTACTGGGGAGAGAATAATATGGCAAAAATGCTCCGCAGTAAGCTGTTTGGGTATATTAATAATCTGGATCAGGATATGCAGCACAGTCGTGTGCTCAAAAAGACAGATACCTGTACCATGTGGCAGGTGCATGATCGCTTTGCAGGCATGGAATATGTGGAATGCTGGGGACAGTTTGATAATGGTTACTATTTCCTGATCCGTTCTCCTCTGGAAAGTATTAAGGAAAGTGCATCTATTTCCAACAGTTTTTACTTCATTGTAGGAATAATCATAATTGTGGTCAGCGGTATTGTGATTCTTGTGATGACAAATCGTATTACCCGCCCGATCAGTGAACTGACCAAATTATCAGAGAAGATGTCTGATCTGGATTTTGATGCCAGATATCAAAGCAGGGCAGGTAATGAGATTGATGTACTTGGCGATAACTTTAACAAAATGTCCAGAAAACTTGAGAGCACGATCTCAGAGTTGAAATCGGCTAATAACAAGCTTCAGAAAGACATAGAAGATAAGATTAAAATTGATGAGATGCGTAAGGAATTTCTTGATAATGTTTCTCATGAGCTGAAAACTCCTATTGCATTGATCCAGGGATATGCAGAGGGGCTGAATGAAAATATTTCCGATGATCCGGAAAGCAGGGAATTTTACTGTGAAGTTATTATGGATGAAGCTTCAAAGATGAACAAGCTGGTCAAAAACCTGCTGACGCTGAATCAGCTGGAATCCGGTAAAGATGCCCCGGTGATGGAAAGATTTGACATTGTATCTCTGATCAGGGGTGTACTTGGTTCTATGCATATTATGATCGAACAGAAAGAAGCAACTGTGATTTTTGAAGAAACAGAACCTGTATATGTATGGGCGGATGAGTTTAAGATTGAAGAGGTTGTGACCAATTATACAAGCAATGCACTGAACCATCTGGACGGAGAACGAAAAGTAGAAATTAAGGTTCTTCAGGAAGAGGACTGTGTGAAAGTAACCGTATTTAATACAGGTACTCCGATTCCGGAAGAGGATATCCCAAATCTCTGGAATAAATTCTACAAAGTAGATAAGGCCCGGACAAGAGAATATGGCGGAAGTGGTATCGGACTTTCAATTGTTAAGGCAATCATTGAGAGTATGAACCAGAAATATGGGGTATGTAATTATGATAATGGCGTGGAGTTCTGGTTCACTCTGGATTGCAGGCAGTGATAAGATATCCGGGTATTGTGAACGTAGTGAGAAGCGTGTTACTGTGAATGGAGTGAACAGTAACCGGTAGTATGATCGGAATAAAAACAGACAGAAGCAAAGAAAGCACTTTGCAACTGTCTGTTTTTGGGTTATACTGTATTGGAGCGTTTTGATCGGATATTTTATTCCGGTCTGACATGTGATCCGGAAAACCTTTGGATTACCATAATGAGGAAAACAGATAATGACATCAGGAGGATAACATGATTGCAATAATTGACTATGATGCCGGAAATATTAAAAGTGTAGAAAAAGCACTTCATTATCTTGGGGAAGAAACAACAGTAACCCGCGATCCGCAGACTTTGTTAAATGCGGATAAAGTAATCCTGCCGGGCGTGGGAAGCTTTGGACAGGCGATGGAGAATCTTCATACATACGGACTTGTACCTGTGATCCATGAGATTGTAGAGAAGAAGACGCCATTTCTTGGAATCTGCCTGGGACTTCAGCTCCTTTTTGAAAGCAGCGAGGAGACACCGGGTGTGGAAGGCCTTGGAATCCTGAAAGGGAAAATTGTTAAGATTCCTCCTGCGCCGGGGCTTAAGATTCCACATATGGGATGGAATTCCCTGCATTTTCAGAATAATGGCAGACTGTTTCAGGGAATCCCGGAACAGACCTATGTATATTTTGTGCATTCTTATTATCTGCAGGCAGAGGAGCCTGAGATTGTAAAGGCTACTACAGAATACAGCACCTGTATTCATGCTTCCGTAGAAAAGGACAATGTATTTGCCTGCCAGTTCCATCCGGAAAAGAGCAGCAAATGGGGACTGAAGATACTTGAAAATTTTGCTGCTGTGGGAAAAGACGGCAATACTGAGAAGGGGGGAAAATAAAATGTTTACAAAGAGAATTATTCCCTGCCTGGATGTAAATAACGGACGTGTGGTAAAGGGCGTAAATTTTGTGCAGCTTCGCGATGCGGGTGATCCGGTGGAGATTGCCAAAGCCTATGATGCAGCAGGAGCAGATGAACTGGTGTTTCTCGATATTACAGCATCCTGTGAACAGAGAGATACGGTAGTTGACATGGTAAGACGGGTTGCCGCCAATGTATTTATCCCGTTTACAGTAGGCGGCGGTATCCGTACTGTAGATGATTTCAAGAAACTGCTGAGAGAAGGAGCAGATAAGATTTCCGTAAATTCTGCAGCAATTGACAGACCGGAACTGATCAGTGAGGCGGCTGACAAGTTTGGAAGCCAGTGCGTAGTTGTGGCTATTGATGCCAAGCGCAGAGAAGACGGCGGATGGAATATTTACAAACATGGCGGAAGACTGGATACAGGGATTGATGCCATAGAGTGGGCAAAGAAAGTGGAAGCTCTGGGTGCAGGGGAAATCCTTCTTACCAGTATGGACTGTGACGGTACAAAAGCAGGATATGATCTGGCTCTTACCAGAGCAATCGCTGATGCTGTCTCCATTCCTGTGATCGCATCAGGCGGTGCTGGGACACTGGAGCATTTTTATGATGCACTGACCGAAGGGGGAGCAGATGCTGCACTGGCTGCGTCTTTGTTCCATTATAAAGAACTGGAGATTTCTCAGGTGAAGGATTATCTGTCTGACAGGGGAATTTCTGTCAGACGATGACCACGAAAAATACAAGAGGTGATAAGGTATGTCAGCAATTTCAGGTGACTGGCTGGAAGCCCTGAAGGGGGAGTTTCACCAGCCGTATTATGCTAAATTATATAAAACGGTGATGACAGAATATCAGACCAGGAAGATTTTTCCTCCTGCGGATGATCTGTTTAATGCATTTCATTTTACACCGTTGAATGAAGTGAAGGTAGTGATTCTGGGTCAGGATCCCTATCATAATGACGGGCAGGCTCATGGGCTTTGTTTTTCCGTAAAGAGAGGAGTGGAGACGCCACCGTCTCTGGTGAATATTTATCAGGAGCTTCATGATGATTGCGGATGTTATATCCCCAATAATGGTTATCTGGAGAAGTGGGCAAAGCAGGGGGTGCTTCTTCTGAACACAGTTTTGACTGTACGTGCTCATCAGGCAAATTCACACAGGGGAATTGGCTGGGAGCAGTTTACGGATGCTGCGATCCAGGTTCTGAATGAGCAGGACCGTCCTATTGTATTTCTGCTATGGGGACGTCCGGCGCAGATGAAAAAATCCATGCTGAATAATCCGAAGCATCTGATTCTGGAGGCACCTCATCCAAGTCCTCTGTCTGCTTACAGGGGATTTTTCGGATGTAAACATTTCAGTAAAACAAACGAATTTCTTGTTGCCAATGGTCTGGAACCAATCGACTGGCAGATAGAAAATATATAAGAAAAGAGGTAATGTGTAGTCAGGTAAAAGACACACAGTGATAACATGAATCAGAAAAACAATTTAGTAAAAAATGCATCCTTTCTGATGATTGCAGCTATGATCTCCAAGGTGATCGGTCTTCTGTACAAGAGTCCCCTTTCCAATATTATCGGAAGCCTTGGAATGGGCTATACAAGTCTTGCACAGAATGCCTATATGATCCTTCTGATGATCGCATCCTTTAGTATTCCACAGGCGGTATCCAAGCTGATCTCCGAGCGTATTGCTCTGAAGGATTACAGAAATGCACATAAGTTCTTTAAGGGTGCCATGATCTATGCCATGGTGATTGGCGGAGTGGTCGGTTTATTCTGTCTCTTTGGAGCAGGGCTGATCATCCCTCAGAATCAGAAGGATGCAATTCCGGCACTTCAGATTCTGGCTCCGACGATTTTTTTGTCTGGTATCCTTGGAGTATTCAGAGGATATTTTCAGGCATACAGAAATATGATGCCAACATCTATCTCCCAGATTATTGAGCAGATATTTAATGCGGCAGTCAGCCTTCTGGCTGCATGGGGATTTATCAATGCATTCTCAGATGGAACAGAGAACAGCATTGCAAAATGGGGGGCAGCAGGTTCCACAGTAGGAACCGGAGCCGGAGTGGTGACTGCATTGGCATTCATGCTTCTGGTATATGGTGTAAACCGCAGAAAAATCCTGCACCGGGTAGAGAGAGATCACAGACACCAGGAAGAGTCCTACAAAGAGATTTTTCGTGTGATCATCCTGGTTGTTTCGCCGATTATTCTCAGCGCCTTTGTTTATAATGTAAATGCTTATATCAATGGGTATCTTTTCTCGGATATTCTGGGAAGAAGAGGTGGAGATGCGGCACAGATTGGTATTTTATATGCAGAGTATGCTACTTACTTTATGACAATTATTAATATTCCTCTGACGCTGTCCAGTACGGCACCTACTTCCATGATTCCGGAAGTTTCCGCTCTGTATGCCACCGGAGACATTGAAGCGACCAGAGAGTGCATTGACCAGACCGTACAGCTTTCTATGGTAGTTTCCGCCCCATGTGCCATGGGACTGGCAGTGCTTGCACAGCCTATTGTATTTTTGCTTTACGGAAATTCCACAGGACTGGCAGCCAACCTGCTGATCCTTGGTTCTTTTTCAATCCTGCTCAATGGAATGTCAAATATTTCCAATGGAGTTCTGCAGGCAATCGGACAGCAGAGGATTCCGGTGATTACGGCAGCAATCGCACTGGTTGTGGATATTGTGGTAGTGGTAGTGTTGCTGTTTACTACAAACCTTGGAGTTTACGCACTGCTGATCGCAATGGTGATCTATTCTGTGGTTGTATGTGTGTTAAATGACAGAGCCATGAAGAAATATCTGCAGTATAAGAATCCATGGAAAGAAGGATATCTGTATCCTGTTCTTGCATCTGTTCCCATGGGAATTGTTGCAGGCTGTATCTGCTATGGACTGAACATTTTTGTAAAATCCAATTTCATTTGTCTGATCGTTTCCATTCCTGTTGCTGCGGTTGTTTATCTGTTTGCTTACCTGATTATCAGCAAGCCGTCAGAATCACAGCTTAGAAGAATTCCGGGCGGAAGCTATCTGATAAGGATTGCAGAGAAACTTCCGTTCTGGCAGAATAATTAAAAAACAGAAGTTATAAAAACAGAAGTTATAAAAAATAAAAGAGTTATATTTCATGGTTTAAATGTATTTCTGAAATATAACTCTTTTTTGAGCGCGTTTGAAAAATGCTTTGCGGTATATTTTGTCCGAATTCGGTTGTCGTAGTCCACTACGACGCCCTCATCCGAACAAAATCTCCCACAAATTGTGACGCACATCTTGCGTAAAGCATTTTTCAGACACGCTCTAAGGCGGATATATTGCAAGGTAAAATACATTGCAATATATCCATTACGGTATTATTTATGCATTTTTTTCTTCTACTTTTTTCAGGTTTTTCTGGGCTGTGGAGAGCATCAGTTTGATTCGGTTGAGCTGGTTAACTTCACTTGCACCCGGATCATAGTCGATGGCTACAATATTGGCTGTCGGATATTCTCTGCGGATTTCTTTGATAACACCCTTACCTACAATGTGGTTCGGCAGACATCCGAAAGGCTGGATACAAACAATATTCGGAACATCTCCATGGATCAGTTCCATCATCTCACCTGTCAGAAACCATCCCTCACCTGTCTGGTTTCCGGTGGAAACGATCGGAGATGCCATTTTTGCCAGATCTCTGATATCAGCAGGCGGTGCAAAATGGCGGCTCTGTGCAAGAGCTTCGCTTGCAGGCTTTCTCACCCATTCGATTGCTTTGATTCCCCAGTTTGCCATGGTTGCCTTGGACTTCTTGAATCCAAGATTTTCTACCTTAAAGTTCTGATTATAGAAGCAGTAGCACATGAAATCGATCAGATCCGGTACAACTGCCTCAGCGCCTTCAGATTCCAGAAGCTCTGCCAGATGATTATTTGCAGCAGGCAGGAACTTGACAAGGATCTCACCTACGATGCCGACACGCGGCTTCTTCACATCACTGATGGGAATGGTATCAAATTCATGAACCATTTCGCGGCACATTTTTTTAAACTGGCCGTGGCTGATACTGCTTCCGCTTAAGAAAGAGATCACACGCTGTTCCCAGATTTTATGTTTCCTGTTTACGATTCCCTCTTCCAGTTCATAAGGACGCATACGATATACGCATTTCATCAGGATATCTCCGAATACGGCACCGTAAGCAACTTTCTTCACTAATGGAAGCGTAAGTTTGAATCCGGGATTGCTTTCCAGACCGCTTAAGTTAACAGAGATAACCGGAATCTGTTCCATACCGGCTTTCTTTAATGCGCGTCGTATAAATGCGATATAGTTGGAAGCACGACATCCGCCACCTGTCTGGGACATGACAACGGCCGTTTTGTTCAGGTCATATTTACCGGAAAGCAGAGCATCCATGATCTGTCCCACAACGATCAGAGACGGATAGCAGGCGTCATTGTTTACATACTTCAGACCAACATCCACTGCATGCTTATTGTCATTCGGAAGCACCTCCAGGTTGTATCCGCAGGAATTGAATGCTGCCTGCAGGAGGCTGAAATGGAACGGTGACATCTGCGGGCAGAGGATGGTATAGTCCTTTCTCATTTCCTTTGTAAAGGATACTTTATCAATGGAAGCAGGTTTGACAGTACGTTTCTGTCCCTGTGCTTTCTTCGCGCGGATCGCTGCGATCAGGGAACGGATACGGATTCTTGCAGCACCAAGGTTATTTACCTCGTCAATCTTTAAGCAGGTATAGATTTTGTCACTTCCGTCAAGGATTTCATAAACCTCGTCTGTAGTAACTGCATCCAGACCACATCCAAAAGAGTTGAGCTGGATCAGATCCAGGTCATCGCGTGTCTTTACATAGTTTGCAGCAGCATACAGTCTGGAGTGGTACATCCACTGGTCATTGACGCGGATCGGGCGTTCCACAGGTGCCAGATGAGAGATGGAATCCTCAGTAAGTACGGCAATACCATAGCTGTTGATCAGATCCGGGATACCATGATGGATTTCCGGGTCAATATGGTATGGGCGTCCTGCAAGGACAATACCATGGCGTCCTGTATCTTCCAGATATTTCAGGGTTTCTTCCCCTTTTTTCTGTACATCGCGGCGTGCAGCAGCCATTTCCTCCCAGCCCTTATGCACAGCAGCTTTGACTTCTTCTGCCGGGATATCCTTAAATTCCTCTACCAGACGATTTGCCAGAATTTCCTCAGAAGTAAATGCAAGGAACGGATTGCGGAAGGTAATGGACGGATCGTTTAATTCGTCTACGTTATTCTTGATATTTTCGGCATATGAGGTAACGATCGGGCAGTTATAGTGGTTGACTGCATCCGGGAATTCGTTACGTTCATATGGGATACATGGGTAGAAAATAAATTTCACGCCATTGCGGATCAGCCAGGTTACATGGCCATGTGCGAGCTTGGCAGGGTAGCATTCGGACTCACTTGGAATGGACTCAATACCCAGCTCGTAAATCTTTCTGGTGGAAGTAGGAGAGAGAACAACCTCATACTTCAGTTCTGTAAAGAAAGTATACCAGAAAGGATAATTCTCAAACATGTTCAGAACACGGGGGATACCTACTTTACCTCGCGTTGCCTTATCAGCAGTAAGCGGTGCGTAGGAGAAAATACGCTTATATTTATATTCATAAAGATTCGGAATATGATCTTTGTTCTTTTCCTTACCGATACCGCGTTCACAGCGGTTACCGCTTACATACTGGCGGCCGCCGGAGAATTTGTTGATAGTCAGACGGCAGTTATTGGTACATCCACGACAGTTTGCCATAGAAGTTGTATATTTCAGCTCGTTGATCTTATCAATGGAGAGCATAGTCGTTTCTGCGCCTTCCTGATGGCGTTCACGGGCAATCAGTGCGGCACCGAAAGCACCCATGATTCCGGCGATATCCGGACGGATGGCTTCGCAGCCTGCAATCTTTTCGAAGCTTCGAAGAACCGCATCATTGTAGAAGGTACCACCCTGTACAACGATGTGTCTGCCAAGTTCGGAAGCATCAGAAACCTTAATAACCTTATAGAGTGCATTTTTGATAACAGAGTAAGCAAGACCTGCGGAAATATCGGATACCTCAGCTCCTTCTTTCTGTGCCTGCTTTACCTTGGAATTCATGAAAACAGTACATCTGGTACCAAGATCAATAGGATGCTGTGCAAAAACAGCAGCTTTTGCGAAATCCTGTACTGTATAATTCAGGGATTTGGCAAAGGTTTCAATAAAGGAACCGCATCCGGAGGAGCATGCTTCATTTAACTGTACGCTGTCAACGGTCTTGTTGCGGATCTTGATACATTTCATATCCTGTCCGCCGATATCCAGGATACAGTCTACCTCCGGGTCAAAAAACGCTGCTGCATAGTAATGGGATACGGTCTCAACCTCGCCCTCATCCAGGATCAGAGCAGCCTTAATCAGAGCCTCGCCGTAACCTGTAGAACAGGAATAAGCGATCTTTGCGTCTTTGGGAAGCAGTTCATAGATTTCTTTAATAGAACGGATGGTAGTTTTTAACGGGTTTCCGTTGTTGCTGCTGTAAAAGGAATAGAGAAGTGTTCCATCTTCGCCTACCAGTGCAGTTTTGGTTGTGGTGGAACCTGCATCAATACCCAGATAGCAGTTTCCTTTATATGTAGCCAGATCTCCTGTTTTTACTTTGTAGGAACTCTGACGTTTTGCAAATGCATCGTATTCTTCCTGAGAAGCGAAAAGTGGTTCCATACGTTCTACTTCAAAATCCAGCTTAATGGAATTGCGGAGTCTGTCTTTCATTTCTGTCAGGGAAATGGAGCTGTCTTCTTTTGCATTTAATGCAGAACCAATGGCTGCAAAAAGATGGGAGTTCTCCGGAATGATGGTGTGTTCCTCATCCAGCTTCAAAGTACGGATAAAGGATTCTCTCAGTTCGGACAGGAAGTGAAGCGGACCACCCAGGAATGCAACATGTCCACGGATGGGTTTTCCACAGGCAAGACCGGAGATGGTCTGGTTTACAACTGCCTGGAAAATAGAAGCTGACAGATCCGGTTTGGTTGCACCGTCATTGATCAGCGGCTGGATATCCGTTTTGGCGAAAACACCGCAGCGTGCAGCAATCGGGTAGAGCGCTTTGTAATCTTTGGCATATTCATTCAGACCTGTGGCATCTGTCTGGAGAAGAGAAGCCATCTGGTCGATGAAAGAACCGGTACCGCCTGCACAGATACCGTTCATACGCTGTTCTACGTTTCCGTTTTCGAAATAAATGATCTTGGCATCCTCACCACCAAGCTCGATAGCAACATCTGTCTTTGGTGCCAGCTTCTGCAGAGAAGTAGAAACTGCAATAACCTCCTGGGTAAAAGGAACGCCCAGATGGTTGGCAAGGGTCAGACCGCCGGAACCTGTGATCACAGGATGGAGAGTCATCTCGCCATACTGGTCAAAGGCCTCCTGAAGAAGGTCTGCAAGGGTTTCCTGAATGTTCGCAAAATGACGCTTGTAATCCGCGAAAATGAGATTTTCATTCTCATCTAAGATCGCGATCTTTACAGTAGTGGAACCAATGTCAATTCCAAGTGTTTTGTAATTCATAAAGTAAATTCAAGCCTCCTCGTATTGTATATAAACAAAATTGAAATTTTCCTGTTACTGTTCACACACCACTATCCCGCGAAGTGTTTTGGCATGAATATGCCAAAATCCCGAGACATACAAGCCAAAATTCCATTG
>OOCW01002226.1_pt1 | contig 11420 bp, 13 predicted proteins | sample 1671201 | NCBI WGS metagenome assembly OOCW01 (sample SAMN06348132, study PRJEB24527) | human gut metagenome | biome: human gut; feature: ankylosing spondylitis patient; material: feces | host: Homo sapiens | place: China | collected 2015-10
CCTTCATCTTTTTTCTCCTTTAACCTTTTACACTTCCTGCAGTCATAGAAGATACAAAGTATTTCTGCAGGAATAAGAATACCAGATAAAGCGGAATTACAATCATACAGATTGCAGCACACATAAGTGACCACTGTGTACCATATTCGCCTTTAAAACTCATAAGTCCAACTGTCAGTGGTAAACCTTTATCTGTAGTTAATGTTGCTGTTTTCGCCCACATCAATTCTCCCCAGATAAATGTAAAATTCATAACGATACATGTAGATAATGCACCTTTCATTAATGGCAGTACTATCGTAAACAGATTTCGAATTTCTCCAGAACCATCTATACGTGCAGCTTCCAACAGTTCTTTTGGAATCGTATCAAAAAAGTTTTTCAAAATAACTGTTGTACCTGGAATAGACCATCCTACATATGCAAGAATAATTGGTACATATCGTAAGTGGAGGAGTCCCATGGAAGACATCATTTTATAAAGAGGTATGATAATCGTTTCTGTTGGCAACAACTGAATTGCAAAGCATATCATGATAATTGCACCTGTATGAGGAATTCTCAATCTTGCCAGTGAATATGCAGCCATGACCGAAATTACTTCAATAAGGATCAGTGAAACTACTGCAATAATAATACTGTTTAGAAAATATTCTCCAATATGTCCTTGGGAAAACGCCTGTATATAATTATCTAAACCAAGTTTTTTAGGAAGTGCCCAGATATTTGAATAAAACTCTGCCTGATCTTTAAAAGAAGTGTTCAATGCAAACAGAACTGGAAAAATCCAAACAACTAACATAGCTACTAAAATTCCCAGTAATCCTCCTGCAACTGTTTCCCAAAATGTATGTATTTTGCCTTCTATTCTACTTTGGGCAACCAGTATTGCCATAATATAAGCTAGAGCTGATACTACAGGCCTTTCAATTAACATAGTAATTGATGTGGCAAGTGCAAAAGCTAAAGCTGAATGACCACTTGGCATTCCTCCTTTTAGTGGAGTTCCCGTAGATGTTAGTGCTTTTACTATTACTACACATATTAATACTAATACAATACATATTAATGTTACATGTGGATCTGATTTTCTTATAGTAAAAATCAAGGATTTTGATAAATCGTTAAATTTATCATAAAAGATTAAATAACCTACTGCTACTGCATTCATAGCCGAAATTAATACTCCTCCTGCAGCCACATCCTTTGCTATCTTTGCTAATTTATGATATTTATCTGTAACTAAATCCACTGTATTTTCTATGGCAGTATTAAACATTTCAGATATTATTACTAATGAAATCGATAAGATTAAAATCATCATTTCTAGTTTATTTAAATCAAAAAACAGACTAACAATTAGTACTACCACGGCAATAAAGTAGTGTATCTTCATATTTCTTTCGTATTTAAATGTGTATAATATACCCGAAATAGCTGCATTAAATGCTTCTATAATACTTGGGCGAGTTTTTTTATCTCTCATAAAAATTACTCCCTTGTTATACCAAGCTTATTTAAAATATGTTCTTCCTTTTCTCTCATTTCTTTTGTGTTTTCTTCTGTATCATGGTCATACCCTAATAAATGGAACATACTATGGCATACTAAGAAACATACTTCTCTTTCAAAACTATGGTTATATTCTCTACTTTGTTCAAATGCTTTTTCTAAAGAAATTACTATATCTCCTAAAGATTCTTCTCCAAAATCCACTCCAAATTCGTCTTCTACTAAAAGAGGAAATGATAATACATCTGTAGGTCTATTTACTCCTCTAAAGTCTCTATTTAGTTGATGTATTTCTTTATTATCCACAAATGATAAACTTACCTCATAATCATCGTCATATCCTTCATAGTCTAAACATTCAGATATGATATCTTTTATTTTTTCTATTAATTCTTCATTTACTTCTAATTTATCTTGTCTATTATCTATTATTAATTCCATTGTCCCACCCTCTATTGTCTTATTTTTTTGAACTTTTATCTTTAGATTTAAGCTCTTGTTTTTTATTTCTATTGTACTCTTCTTTTTTTTCAAATTTTTCATAAGCTCTTATAATTCTTTGAACTAACTCATGTCTTACTACATCTTTCTCACTTAATGTTTTAATTCCTATTCCACTTACATCTTGTAGTATTTTTGTAGCTTGAACTAGACCACTTTTTTTATTATTTGGAAGGTCTGTTTGAGTTATGTCTCCTGTAACTACTGCCTTAGAACCAAATCCAAGTCTAGTTAAGAACATTTTCATTTGCTCTGGTGTAGTATTTTGAGCCTCATCTAAAATTATAAAGGCATTATCTAAGGTTCTACCTCTCATAAATGCTAAAGGTGCAACTTCTATTGTTCCTCTTTCTAAATATTTATTAAATCTATCTGCACCAAGCATATCAAATAAAGCATCATATAAAGGTCTTAAGTATGGGTCTACTTTATCCTTCATATCTCCAGGTAAAAATCCTAAACTCTCTCCAGCCTCTACTGCAGGTCTAGTAAGAATTATTCTACTTACTTCATCATTTTTAAAAGCTCTTACTGCCATAGCTACAGCCAAATAAGTTTTTCCTGTACCTGCTGGACCAATACCAAAAGTTATATCATTATTTCTAATTAAGTCCACATATTCTTTTTGACCTAAAGTTTTTGGTTGTACTGCATTTCCTTTTTTAGTTAAAACTATTACATCTTCTAACTCTTTTATTTTTCTTTCACTGCCTTCTAGTAATAAGGATAAAGAGTAAGTAATACTTTGTTTATCTAATGACTTGCCTTTAGAAACTGAGTCATGTAACTCATTCATTAATCTAAGTGCTAAATCTACATTTTTTTCTTCCCCCATTAATACAATATTACCTTCTCTAAGTATTACATCTATATTTAGAGTATTTTCTATTAATTTTACATTTTCATCAAAGTTTCCAAATAACTCTCTTTCAAATGTTTTTTCTGATACGATAAATTTTTTTTGTATAATCAATTAAAATATTCCTCCTTAAGTAATATGTGTTTATTGATTTTCTTTTTCATCAGTATTAGTTTTAATATCTTCTTCTTTAAATTCATTTCTTATATCATTAATAGGTCTGTTTTTTGGATTAGAAGTCTTTTGTTCTCCTTCTTCTTGTTTTTTCTTTTCTAAATTAGACTTAATTATAGCTTCTGCTTCACTTTTACTTAGTATATCAAGTTGAGCTATATCTTCACTTGTAGTTACTGTTACTACATATTCTATCATACTTTTATTGACATTATATTTATCTTTTACATCAATATATCTTGCAGATACTGGAATTTTATATTCTAAATCTTTTAATACTTGTGAAGATAATTCTTTTTTCAATTTTTCAACATCTATTTTATTTTCAGTCTTTTTTGTTTCATAAAATGTACTTACAGTTATCTTTATAGGAAATGTATAATCTCCTAATCTAAGTTGGTAAGTTTTATTTTCAATTTCATAATTCTTATACTTTATATTTCTCAATATTTTATATTTTTTATCATAGAAACTTATGGTATAAACTTTTTTCTTATTATCAGTTCTTTGATTTTTAATATCCATGTAATTTGAAGATTTTTTTGCTTCATAAAAAGTTGTTGCCCAAACTTCTGGTAAAGCCGAAGTATTAGCTCCATTAATCAATACATCACCTTTTTTAACTATATCACCTTCATTTACTATGGCTTCTCCACTTCTTGGTACTACTTTTTCTATTATACCATCTTTTGTTGCTATAATATTACAATAATTGGAGTTTTCTTCTGCATTTTTACTTTCATCTTTTTTGGTTATATTTACAAATATGTTAGTTCCTTTTACATTTATAGAGACATATGCAATTTGCTTGAATTTACTCATAATATTTTCTCTAACAATTTTTCTATCTATACTCTTTTTGTAAACACCTGGTTTAACACCTTGTATGTAAAGCTCCTTTTTTAGAGCTGATTTATCAATTCCCTCTGGAGCTGTTATATATACATCTGTCACAAACTGTGATGTAGACATTAGTATAACCAAAGAAGCCATAGCACAAATAACCATTCCTCTATAAGTATATATCCTTCTTGCTATAAAGGGAATGCCTGTCTGTTTTTTAACCTTAATATCAAATTTATTACTTCTATAAATTCTTTTTAATTCTTTCAAATTTCCCCTATCTATATTAAATTGTATTTTATTTTTATCTATCCTATTTACATTGTAAACATATATTTTATTTCTTATAAGGTAATTTAAAAAGCTTTCTGTTCCTATACCTTCCACAGTCACTGTATAATATCCTCTTATGAAACTTATCACTACTATCTCCTCCTAATCAATATATTCTAGAGAATATATAAGTCCTTTTATTCCTATTTCTTCTGTTTCAATATATTTTAATAAAAGCTTATCCCCAGTTATTTTTACTGTTTTAACTTTAGTCTTTATCTTAATCAAATTAGTGTCATAAGTTATAATGGATAAGTAATTTTCTATTTTTACAAATGTATTACTTATTAAAGTAACTGTTGGCTGCATTACTTTTAAATCTGGCGATATATCCATATAAAAATCCCCTCCCCTTGTATATTCTATTAGTAAGTGACATTAAAATTTCATGATTTTTTATTCTAACTAAACTTTTATATAAAAAAAACTGAGAATACTCCCAGTATTTTTACTTCTCTATTTACTATTTATTTATGAACCATGCATAATAATTAAGGATAAGAGCATAAATTAACCAAAAGATATATGGTATATTCAAATAAGAAGCTATAGGTTTAATTTTATAAAACTTATAGACCATTACTAAAACTGTTATAAGAAGTAATACAAGATCTATTAATGCTGTTAATCTAAGTTGAAATCCAAAAAATAATATAGACCAAAAAAAATTTAATGCTAGTTGTAGCCAATAATAAAACATAGCATCTTTTATTTTATATTCATGTTTCTTTTGTGACAATATTATGTAAGATGAAGTTCCCATTAATATGTATAATATAGTCCATACTATTGGAAAAATTATTCCTGGTGGTGCAAATGCTGGCTTAATAAGTTCATTATAGTATGATGACATGTCCATTCCAGATATTACTTTTGATAACATACTACTTAAAACTCCAACAAGTAATGGTACCAATACACAGTAGATATATTTTTTAACTTCTTTTACCGATATAATCAATTCTTTCACTCTCCTTCACTTACTATTTACTATGTATTTCTAATTAATAAGTATGTACAAAAACAAAGGATTATGATTATTAATTTATTGTCATATAAAATAAAAAAACCTAGAGATTGCTCTCTAGGTTTTTATCTATTGTAAATTTTTCTTTACTAACTCATTTATTAGTTTTCCATCAGCTCTACCTTTTACTTTAGGCATAATTGATGTCATAATTTTTTTCATATCTTTCATAGAAGTAGCTCCTACTTCAGATATAGTAGAAATTACAATTTCATTTAATTCTTCTTCGCTTAATTGTTGAGGTAGGTACTCTTTTAAAACTTCTATTTCTGCTTCTGCTTTACTAACTAAATCATCTCTTCCAGCTTTTGCAAACTCTTCACGAGAATCTCTAGTTTGTTTTAATTGCTTAGCAATAAGATCTACTATTTCTTCGTCTCCTAATTCAACTCTATTATCAACTTCATATTGTTTAATAGAAGATCTAATAAGAGTTATAACAGATTTCTTAATAGCATCTTTGTTTTTCATAGAAGATTTTAGATCTTCTTGTAACTTTTGTTTAAGGGACATTCCCCTCACCTCTTTACTTCTATTTACTATCTTTTAGCGTTTTTTCTTCTAGCTGCTTCAGCTTTTTTCTTACGTTTAACACTTGGTTTATCATAGTGCTCTCTTTTTCTTACTTCTGACATTATGCCAGACATTGCACATTGACGTTTAAATCTTCTTAAAGCACTGTCTAATGATTCGTTTTCTCTTACTCTTACTTCTGACATTCTTTTTCCCTCCCTCCGATTGCGCGAATTATGCTGGGACTGTAATTTGATTATATCTGCATCACTGCATTACAACCTCACACTTTGTTTATTATAAACTAAAATCAAACTTTTATCAAGTATTTAATTATTTATAATTTTAAAATATTTATAAAAAGTTTATTTTTGTTCAGCTTCATAATTAGGTAATTTTTTACCAGCTAATATATGATAGTGAAGGTGCTTAACTTCTTGACCTCCATCAGCTCCACAGTTATTAATTATTCTATATCCAGCATCACTAAATCCTTTATCTATAGCTATTTTATTTATAACTGAGTGAATGTGTGCAACAATTTCCATTTCTTTTTCTGAAACATCAGCTATACTATCATAATGTTTTTTAGGTACAACTAATATATGATATGGAGCCACAGGGTTTATATCATTAAAAGCTAATACTTTATCATCTTCATAAACTTTGCTACATGGTATTTCTCCATTTATTATTTTACAAAATAAACAATCCATCTTTTCCACCTCCTAACCATTGATTATAACCCTAAAATTCTACATCTTATACTAAAATTCCTTCTACGTATTCATCTTTAACTTCTGTTATTTTAACTTTTAATATTTTTCCACAAATATCCTCATCACAATTTACAAAAGTTTTTAAATAATTAGGAGTTAATCCTTCATATCTATTTTCTCCAACTGATTGTTCAAATAATACTTCAAACTCTTTACCAACCATTTTAGATGCAAATCTTTCAAAGTTTTCTTTATTTAACTGTATCAGTTTTTCACTTCTTTCGTGCTTAATTTGCGGAGAAACTTGATTTTCCATATCAGCAGCTTTAGTTCCTTTTCTAGGTGAATATTTAAATATATGCATCTGTGCTAATTCAATATCTTTTAAGAAGTTATATGTTTGTTCAAACTCTTCTTCTGTTTCACCTGGGAATCCTACTATAACATCTGTAGTTATTGCCACATTTGGTATTTCTCTTCTTAATTTATCAACTATTTCTTTGTACTCTGTTGTTGTATATCTTCTATTCATTCTTTTTAAAGTTTCATCACATCCACTTTGCAGTGATAAATGATAATGAGGCATTACTTTTTCCATTTTTGAAACTTCATTTACGAATTCATCTGTAAATAATATAGGTTCAACAGAACTTGTTCTTATTCTTTTTATTCCATCTATTTCATTTATTTTTTTAATTACATCTAATAGAGTTACATTCTCTTCTCTTAAATCTTTACCATAAGATGCAACATGTATACCTGTAAGTACTACTTCTTCGTATCCATTTTCAGCTAAAGTTTTAGCTTCATTGATTATACTTTCCATATCTCTACTTCTTACTTTTCCACCTCTAGCATAAGGTATTATACAGTAAGTACAGAATCTATCGCATCCATCTTGTATTTTCATAAATGCTCTAGTTCTTCCGTTAGACTGGCTTATCTCTATTTCTTCGAAAGCTCTAACCTTCATTATATCATCAACTGTAGAAGCTTTCTTTTCACCTTCTAATGCTTCTAACTTCTTAATTTCATCAACTATAGTTCTTCTTTCGTTAGTTCCCATTACTAAATTAACTTCTTCTATTTCAAGTATTTCTTCTGGAGATACTTGAGAATAACATCCAACAACTGCTATTATGGCATTTGGATTTTTCTTTCTCATTCTTCTTACATATTGACGAGATTTTCTATCACTCATATGAGTTACTGTACAAGTGTTTATAACATAAACATCTGCATAATCTTCATTACTAACTTGCTCATATCCTTCTTTTTCAAACATTTCAAGCATAGCTTCTGTTTCGTATTGATTTACTTTACAACCTAAAGTATAAAAAGCTACTTTTTTCATTATATATTTCCTCCTAAGTCACTTAGTTCATATAAAACTATTGATGAAGCAACTACAGATGCTGTTTCCGTTCTAAGTATTCTAGGTCCTAGAGAAACTACTTTTCCATCCATATCTTGAATTTTTTCTATTTCATCTTCTTCAAATCCACCTTCAGGTCCAACAAAAACTCCAATAGTATTTGCATTTACATCTTTTAAACATTTTTTTATTGAAATAGTTCTTTCATTTTCATATGGACAAAGATTTAAATCATTATTTTCCATATCTTTCAATGCTTCTTTAAATGATAATACGCCTCTTAAAGTTGGTATTTTTCCTCTTTTACTTTGCTTAGCAGCTTCGTAAATGATTCTTTCCCATCTTTCAATTTTTTTATCTTCTTTTTTGTTGTCAATTTTAGTTACACTTCTTTTAGTTTGTACTAAAACTATTTCATCTACACCTATTTCTGTTAGTTTTTGAAGTATTAACTCCATTTTAGTTCCTTTAGGCATACCTTGATATAGCTTAACCTTTAGACTTGATTCACGTTTTATATTTACTTTTTCAATTATGTCTAATAATATATTGTCTTTGTTTATTTCTCTTATTTCACAAATATACTCATTATTGTCCATATCACATACTTCAAGCTTATCATTTTCTTTACATCTAAGGACTCTTGAAATATGTTTAACATCTTCACCTTCAATAATACAAGTATTTTGTTCTAAGTTTATGTTGCTTTTAGGTGTGAAAAATCTATCCATAATTTCACCTACTTAAGTTTAGATACTATAGCTGACCACTCACCAAGTTTTACTATTTCAACTATTTCAAATCCATTTTGTTCTAGAGATTCAACTACTTCATCTATTTTAGCATGAATTATTCCTGATGATATAAATACACCATCTTCGCTTAAGAATTTACTTACATCATTAGCTAATATTTTTATTATATCAGCTATTATGTTAGCTACGATTACATCTGCTTTTCCTTCTACAACTTCAAATAAACTTCCATGTTTTACAATAACTTTGTCACTTACATTATTTAATTCACAGTTTTCTTTTGAAACTTTAACAGCAACTTCATCTAAGTCTCCTGCAATAACTTCTTTCGCACCAAGTTTAGCTGCAGCTATGGCAAGTATACCACTTCCACATCCTATGTCAAATACTCTTTTAGTATTATCTACGTATTTTTCTAATTCTCTAATACACATAGAAGTTGTTTCATGAGTTCCTGTTCCAAAAGCCATTCCTGGATCTAATTCTATTATTAAATCACCTTCTTGAGCTTCGTAATCTTCCCAAGTAGGTTTTACTACTATTTTTTGACCTATTTTTGTTGGCTTATAGTATTTTTTCCATTCATTTGCCCAGTCCGATTCATTTACATTGCTTAGAGATACTGTTCCTTCTCCTATATCTAATCCACAAGATGGTAATAAAGATATTTTAGCTTTTATAGTTTCAACAAGTTCTAATACATTTCTTTCTTCAGGTATATACGTTTTTATTAATACCCCATCTTGATTACTTTTATTGAATACTTCTTCTTCCACATAATCCCAATCTAATTCATTTTTTTCTTGGAATAAGAAATCTTTAGGGTCTTCTATCATTACCCCGCCACATCTTTCTTCTAATAATATATTACTTATAGCTTCTACAGCCTCTGTAGTCGTTTTCACTGTTACTTCTGTCCAATTCATATGTAAACCTTCTTTCAATATTTAATACTATTTTTCATGAATTTTATTATATCATAATTATTCTCTTTTATAATATTGTTTTATACATATAATACTTATAATTACACAAAAATCCTCCCAATTAATTTTGGAAGGACTTTTATTTGTTTTGTATTATTTATTTTTTTTCTTTATTCCTTTAAAAAATCCGTCTATCTTGTCGCTGAGACTTTTTTGCCTTTCATGCACCTCTTGACCACACTCTTTTGCAAATTGTCTTACTAAGTCTTTTTGCTTTTCGCTTAAGTTTTTAGGTACTTCAACAGTTACTTTAACGTATTGATCTCCTCTAACATTTGATCTTAGTTTTGTTATACCTTTACCTTTTAGCCTAAATACTGTTCCAGTTTGAGTTCCTTCTGGTATTTCATATTCAACTTTACCATCTAGAGTTGGAACTTGTATTTTATCTCCTAATGTTGCTTGCGCAAATGTTATAGGCATTTCTAAATAAACATCATATCCTTCTCGTGTAAAGATTGAATGTGATTTTACATCTACTTCAATATATAAATCTCCTCTTGGACCACCTCTAGTTCCAAGCTCACCTTGACCAGAAAGCTTAATCATTTGACCTGCATCTATACCTGCTGGTACATCAACTTCTATAGTCTTAGTTTTTCTTATACTTCCTTTTCCATGACATTTAGTACATGGAGAATCTATAACTTCTCCTTCTCCATTACATGTAGAACATGTTCTTGTACTAGCTATATTACCAAAAGGAGTTCTTTGAACTGATTGGACTTGACCACTACCATTACAAGTAGGACAAGTTTTTTTAGAAGTTCCCGGTTTTGCACCACTTCCGTTACATGCATCACATTCTTCACTTCTATTTATTTTAACTTGAACTTTTTTACCAAATGCAGCTTCTTCAAAAGATATACTTATTCTTTGTTTTATATCAGCACCACGTTCTGGACCTCTTCTTCTTTGACGAGCACCTCCGCCAAATCCTCCACCGAACATATCTCCAAATATATCTCCAAATATATCATCAAATCCACCAAATCCTTGGCCTCCGAAACCTCCAGCTCCACCGAATCCTTGGCCATTTACACCTTCATGACCAAATTGATCGTAGTTTCTTCTCTTAGTTTCATCTGATAATACTTCGTATGCTTCATTTATTTCTTTAAACTTTTCTTCAGCCTCTTTATCTCCAGGGTTTCTATCTGGATGATATTTCATAGCTAATTTTCTATAAGCTTTTTTTATCTCAGATGCATCCGCACTTTTACCAACACCTAAGACATCATAGTAGTCTCTTTTAGTACTCAAGTTTTGTCACCACCTTTATATTACAAAACAATAGCTTGTAGAATATTAAACTACAAGCTATTATTAATTGTTTTAAAACAGATTAATATCCTTTATTTATTATACACAATTAGTATGTTTTTGCAACAAATTCAAATCCTATACTTCTTTGAAATCTGCATCTACAACATCATCGTTTGATTGAGTTTGCTCAGCTTGTTCTCCACCTTGAGCAGCTTGTTCAGCTTGAGCTTGTTGATACATTTGCTCAGATATTTTGTGGAATTTGTTCATTACTTCATCTATAGCTGATTTTATTTCTTCAGCAGTTGCAGATTCTTTATCTTTTACTTCTTTTAATGAAGCAACAGCAGCTTCTATTGCAGATTTATCATCAGCATTTACTTTGTCACCAAGTTCATTTAAAGTTTTTTCTGTTTGATATATAGTTGAATCAGCTTGGTTAACTGCTTCTATTTTATCTTTTTTAGCTTTATCAGCTTCAGCATTCATTTCAGCTTCTTTAACTTTTCTTTCTATTTCTTCTTCACTTAAGTTAGTTCCTGAAGTTATAGTAACTT
>OOCW01002238.1_pt1 | contig 11378 bp, 10 predicted proteins | sample 1671201 | NCBI WGS metagenome assembly OOCW01 (sample SAMN06348132, study PRJEB24527) | human gut metagenome | biome: human gut; feature: ankylosing spondylitis patient; material: feces | host: Homo sapiens | place: China | collected 2015-10
TCCTGGAGATTATATAATCAATTTTTCGGCATCACGGCATTCAAGCTTTAACGAACAATTTAGGTAATTTGTCACGTGGGGAGGATTATGGTATACTAAGGGAAGCGGGGGTGGCGAATGAAGATTAAAACTAATATAAAAGATAATTGCTTTATGATTATTGTCGTTATATTAATGATAAGCTTTACAGCAAATATTTATCAGTCTATTTTGAATAAGAAATATTGGTATGAACTCGGAAAACAAAATTATAATAAGATAGAAGAAATAAGATTTAGAAATGAATCTATACTTTCAATATTAGATAGTTGTGTTACAGCAGAAAGCGTAAATAATGGGGATCTTTTAGCACTTTACAAAAATTATAGTAAAATTTCAGAAGCAGAATTAAGCCTTTGGAATAATTATCTTGCTGATGATAATAAAACATTAAGAGGGTTTAAAAATAAGGCAAAAAATATAGTTGTAAATACAAAAACTAAAAATGAATTATATTCAGAAATAGAAGAGTTAATTTATTCATATATTCAAAATGATATGACAGAAAAAATTGATGTTATAGAATTAAATGGAAAAGCAGCAAATGACTTTAAAACATTAAGAAGCATGGCATTAGATTTAAATAATTATTTTAATAGTTTTTATGAGGAAAACTGTAATGTTCCTGAAAGTAAAAAAGAGGATATAATGATTAAAGAAGATTATTGGGTTGATATTTTACAAGGAATTCAGGAAGTGAATAATAAATATGTAGAGTATAGTTTTACATATGAAAATGCAATTAATAATTAAAAATATTGTAGTTAAATTATAGACAAGTCATTTATGATTTGAAAATTTTAAGTTTGTAGTTAATTTTATTTATAATAAAAAAGCTAAGCAATTTTGCTTAGCTTTTTTGTATCTTAGTGGTGACATCCACCACCACAAGATCCACAACCGCCTTCAACTTCGATAACTGGTTTTAAAGATAGCCCTCTACCACCGTTTTCTTCAGATGAAAGTAATCTAAATCCACCGAATTCATCAACTAATTTTTCTTCTGCAATTAAAGTTATGTCGTTAATCTTTTCAGAAACGTCTCCTTCTTTTGCTTCATCAACAGTTATGTTAAAAGCTGGTCCGCTACAACCAAATCCAGCTAAGTTAATTCTTATACTAAAGTTTTCTACTTCGTTTTCTACAAGGAAAGCCTTGAATTCGTTATATGCTTCTTCACTTACTAAAAATTTATTCATAATATTCACCTCTTGAATTTATTCAAATTATGTTTATAGTATACCATATTACTCGGAAATAGCAATATGTTTTTTATAAGCAAAATGTAAAAAAATGACTTGAAGTCCAATAAAGTTACTATCAATTATAATAATTTATGAATATTATATCTTGTATAACTGATTTGGAGGAAACTTTATGGATAACAATATATTAAATCAAGATATATTAAATGGATATTCACATAGGGATTATCATGATAAAATTCATTCAATTATAGAAAATATTAAAGAAACAATATTTTTAACTGAAGAGAATGGATGGATAAATAGTGATGGAAATAAAGTAGATGTTGGAACTTGGAATAGAGATTCTAGAATTGCTACTTTAGATAATAAAATAGAACAAAGAGGAAAGTTATTTATAATAAAGGTTAGCAATGCTACAATAGATGGAACAGGAGTAATTATTGGGCATAATAATGTAGCAATAAATATTGTAGGGCAAAAAGAGTTAACCTTAAAAAATTTTATAATAGAAAACTGTGAATTGGGTATGTATATAGAATTTTCACAAGGAGTTTCTATTCAATATATATCTTTTAAAGAAAATAAGCAGGCAATTTCAATAAATAGAAGTAGTGAAATTAGAGTGAAAAATAACTTAATAGAATCAACAAAAAATTCTTGTGTAGGCATATTCATATTAGATTCAGGAAAAGTACTGATACAAGATAATTCTATATATCTTAAGATAAGCGCTACTGTTAATAAAAATATGCAAGATAACTATTCGGGAATAACAACTGAAAATTCAACTGCTATTTATATAATAAATAATGAAATTGAAATTATTGATGGAAATTGTGAAATAGAAAATTTAGAATCCTATTGTGTAAATGGATATTGTATTAATAGCTATTCAACTCACGATACACTTGTAAAATCTAATAATTTATATATTGAAAATAATACTTTTAATCTAAATAATTGCAATTTAGTAGAATTAAATTTTTCTTCAATTTATTTAGATTCTAACAATACACGAATAGATATTGAAGAAAATAATATTGTAGTAGAATTTAATAAGCTTGATACTAGTTGTAATGTTTTCGGAATAGGTTTTTATGGTATTCTTTATTCTAATAAAAATAATGCTAATAGTATAAAGAATAATTATATTTCAGTAGAAGATAATATTTATAATCTAAATTCAAATGTAAATAGTGTTAAATATATTTGTTTTATAGGAGTTCTATTGGACTTTTATAATAGTTATAATGAGATAAAGGAAAATCAAGTAGTTCTACAAGAAAATGTAGCATCATTTGAACCAGGGTCAAATAGGGCTGCAAATTTAGTTTGTGGAGTATATTTGAATCTTAATAATAAAACTAATAATATAATTGATAATGACTTTTTTATTAAGAAAAATAATATTGCTAAAAGAGATTCTATAATAACTAATTTCTCATTAATTTATTTATATTATAATAATATTTGTAATACTATTAAGGGTAATAATTTAAATGAAAGCCAGGGAAATGGAATTATATTAATTAGTAAAAATGATGTTACAGAAATATTAGAAAATAATATTATGAATAATGTAACTAATGGAATATTATTATCACAATTAAAAAATATAGATGCAACTAATACAGTTATAATAAAAGGGAATAGCATAATTAATAATGGAGAGTATGGTCTTTATATTACTAAAGGAAATTATTTAAACATTGTAAGAGGTAATAATTTTATCAGCAACATTAATAAAAATATTTATGATGATAATTCCTCAGAGTTTATGAGTTACTATGAAAAAAATTATTATAATGATTGGAATGGGAAAGAGCCATATATAATAGAAAATTCTAATTTTAAGGATTACTACTCAAGTAAACATCCATATTATAAGAATAAAGGATAGTTTAATAATAAAGTCGGCTAAGGCCGACTTTATTATTGAATTTTGAATAAATTGGCAATATAATATAAAAGGTATTGAAGATACTATTTATTAAGAGATATTTTGATGAGGTTTTGACTAGTTTAAATTATAAATTTTGTATAAATAAAAAAGAGTTAGTTAACATAAGGTTTAAGCTATATAATAAATTAATATTATGTTATAAAGAGAGGATTGTTAAATTTGAAGCCTTTTGATAAAAGCTATGTTTTGGATAAAATAAAAGAATATAATTGTAAAATAAATAAAAGTAAAATCGGTGATTATGAGATAAAATCAATAGATGGATTAAAGGGAATAGTTCAAGGATATTTATACCAAAAAGAAGATGAATATGATATAGAAATACTTGAATTACATGGTCCTAGCCATATTTGGATGAGATTAACACCATTAGAAATACAAGCTTCATATTTTGCTATAAGTATGGCAAAAGGAAAAGTTGGCGTTGTTGGATTAGGTCTTGGATATGTGATAGAAGAAATGGCCCAAAAGCCAGAAGTAGAGGAAATAGTTGTTTATGAAATCAGCCAAGAGGTAATAGATTTATATTATAGCAATTTTCCTAAGAATCCTAAAATAAAAGTAGTCTGTTGTAATGCTTTTGAGGCAGAAAGTAGAAAGTTTGATTTCTTCTATGCCGATATTTATGAGTATGAGATAACATCGCAAATAGTTGAGGATTATAAAAAGTTTAATGAACTTCATGAGATTGAAGAGTATAGCTTTTTTGGAATGGAACATTTTTTATTAAGTTGTAGTTATACAGAAATAGTATGGGTATATATACCTGAAAACTGGATGGAATCAAGTAGAAAAGCCTTTGAATCAATACAGGAGTCTAATCTTTTAGACTATTATGAAAAACTAGATGAAAACCTAGTATCTCAAGTACTAGAAGAATTTAAAATTGTACTGAATGACATTTAATGTAAGGAGCTCCGGGGTCAATCCAAATATTGGATTGACCCCGGAGGTAATTTTATTTATTTACAAAAAAATATTTGATTTTGTGTTTAAGTCTTGGAAAAGTGGCAATATTATTAATATCCCCTAATAATTTAAATATATATTTTACTAAAAAAAGTGCAGGATTCTCCCCCCTATGCGCTTTTTTTATTGGAAATTTTCCTAATTCAATAAAAAAGAAACTTAAATATATTGACTTATTTACATAAAATGGAAATAATATATTTATAAGATATTTAAAAAAAGTAATATAATAAATTTATTCGGGGTATGGGGTATGAGAGGTGCTGTAATAGATATAAGAGGAAATAGAAGAGAAAAGTTAGGTAAATTTTTGATTGCTATATATATATTAAATATTATAGATTTAATATTTACAAAGTTTTTATTATGGAAAGTACCATGTTTATTTAATGATGTGCATATGTTTTTAAGGCCTCTAATATATGGATTAGAACCATATTTTTTAAAGATTGGGGTAATGGCATTGATATTAATTTATTGGTATTGGAGAAGTGAAAAAGCTAATATCATTCAAATGAATAGATCAATATTAGTTGGACAGATATTGATTGGAGCATATATTTTAATTAATGTAGTTCATTTGGTGAATTTAGTAATATATATAAATTAAGATTAAAATAGTTATGAATAGATTATTATTATAATTATATAGTGATTTTATGTTAAAGTTTATAAAAATTGAATAAGAAAAGCGGTACAGTAAGATTAAGTATTATAATATTAAGTAGGCACTATAAAGTGATAAGTTCATTTTGTAGTGTTTTTTTATTATAAATTTTATTTTAAATAATAGTGAGAAATTAAATATTGCTAAAATATTAATTAGTTTCTTTAAATTAAAACTTTATTTTAAAATCTAGGGTCTAATTGATATAGGTACCTATGGGCAGTTAAATTTTAAGAAGTAGAAGGAGAATATATATGTTTGATGAGAAGATAGTAAAAAAGGCTATTAAGGGAAATGACAAAGCCTTTATTATTCTTATGAATCAATGCAAAGAGCAAATTTATAGAACGGCATTTGCTTATGTAAAAGAAGAAGAAACAGCGCTAGATATTGTTCAAGAAGTTGTTTGTAAGGAATATAAATCAATTGAAAATCTAAGAGAACCAAAATTTTTTAATACATGGATAATGAGAATAGCCATTAATATATCTACAGATTTTTATAATAAGAAAAATAAAATAGTATGTATGGAGCAAGATGAATTGATAAGTAAAATGGATATTAAACATGATACTAATCATGATGAAAGATTATTCTTAATGGAATCTTTAGACAAGCTTCAAGATAAATATAAAAAAATAATTATATTAAAATATTTTGATGATTTGACTTTTAAAGATATAGCAGAAATTTTAAATATGTCGGAGAACACTGTTAAAACAAATCTGTATAAAGGTCTTTCTATTTTGAGAAATGATATGAAAAAGGAGATAATTTAATATGAATAATAATATTAAGGATATAATAAAAATACCTAAAGAATTAGATAATGCTGTATTAAAAGGTTTTGAAAAAGGTAAGAGAGAAAAGAAAAGGGCTAAACAAAAGGTAATATTTAAAAGAAGTGCAATAGCAGCAGGTATTATAGTAGCGGGAACAACAATGGCAGGAATGATTAACCCAGAGCTTGTAAGTGCAATTCCTATAGTTGGAGATGTATTTGAATATTTTAATGATGGAGTATATAAACAAGCTTCAGATAAATATGAAGAGTTAGGTAAAGATGTAAATGTAACGATTGAAGATAATGGGGTTAAAGTTACTCTTAATAAAGTTATTATTGATGATAATATTTTAGTTGCATCATTACTTGTTGAGTCAGATAAATTTATTGGATATGATGAATGGAGAAGTCCTCAAGACTTTTTAAATACTGATTTAAATATACTTATTAATGGAGAAATACCAAGTAGTTGGAGTCCTAAGGTAACTATTGTTAATGAAAGTACAGCCGCTATTATATTAGAAGCTAATGTTTCACACATTAAGATTGGTAATGAAGTTAATATAGATTTAGATATAAATAACTTTACTAGAGGAAGAAAAACTCTGGCAAAAGGAAATTGGGACTTTAATATCAAAACTATAAAAGGTAGTGAGTCTAATATTTATGAAGTTAACAAAAGTTTAAAGCTTACTGATGAAGAAATAAATATTGAAAAATTAGTCATTACACCATTAAATAATAGATTAACATTTTCAGGTATAACTGATGACTATGAGAATTTTAGAGCAGATGAAAATAAATTTATTATTAGAGATAATAGTGGAAAAATATTATTATTAGATTTTACATCCGGAAGTGTTAGTAATAAGGGGCAATATGAATATTCATATAACATTTTAAATGATTTAGGAAATACAGAATATATTGAAGTTATCAAAGTTGAAGGAAATACAGCTATAGAAAGAGAAATTAATGGATTTAATGAATATTTATTAAAGGCTTCATCTAGTGATGAAAGTAATGCTAATAGAAGTAATGAAATTATATCTAGAGAGCCTACAAAAGAAGAGTTAAGTGATGGATATGCATTAAGTAGTGTAAATTATAATGTTGATATTGATAGAGATAATGCATTTGAAAATATAGACTCTTTAATAGGTAAAGAAATAGCTGTTAATAATACCGATAAGATAATAGTTAAAGATATTGTAACTCATGATGATTATACTGAAGTTGTTATGAAAATTGATGGTAGTTATAATTATAGATTATTAAGTGGAATGGTATTATTTGATGAAGATATGAATGATGCTTGTGCTTTTGAAGGAGCTACCACTGTGTTAAATGATATTGAAGAAAAAATAGTAACTGTTAAATTAACTAAGATTGATCCAAGCAAAAAGTATACAATAGCAATTCCAGTAACTACAGATTTGGTTATTGATGAAAATGAGAAGGTAACTATAAATTTAAAGTAAAATTTGAGGCTAGCAATAATGCTAGCTTTTTTTATATATAAGTATAATCAGTATATCTCCATTTTATTTTAAATATAAAAGTATAATGATATAATTATCGTATAAATGTAAATAATTTAACTAAAGATAAAATTTTCGGAGGAAATAGTATAATGAATATAAATAGTAATAATTTTATACTTAAGCCTAAAAATGATTATGTATTTAAAAAGATTTTTGGTGATGAAAGGAATAAAGATATATTAATAGCATTTTTAAAAGCGGTTTTAAAAATAGATATAGAAGATGTACAAATATTAAATAGTGAGCTACCAAAGGAAAATATAGCAGATAAAAAAAGCATATTAGATATAAGAGCAACTATAAATAAGAATGTAGAAATTGATATAGAAATACAAGTATCAAGAACAATTTATATGCCACAAAGAAGTTTATATTATTGGTCAAAAATATATTGTGAACAATTAGAAAGTGGCGAAAAATATAATAAATTAAAAAAGACAATATGTATAAATATATTAGATTTCAATACTTTAGATACTAACAAATATCATAGTATGTTTAAGCTAAAGGAAAATGAAGAAAATTATGTTTTAACAGATTTATTAGAAATACACTTTTTAGAAATGAAAAAGTTAGATGAGTATAAAGAAAATGATGACTTATCACAATGGGTAAGTTTTATAAAGGCAGATTCAAAGGAGGTATTAGAGAAAATGGCGAAAGTAAATCCTAACATAGATAAAGCTGTAAATGTACTAACTACAATGAGTCAAGATAAAAAAGCAAGAGCAGAATATCTTTCACGTGAAATGGCACTGCATGATGAAGCTACTAAAATTGAAGAAGCTATGGAGGAAGGATATGAACAAGGATTAGAGCAAGGTATACAAAAAGGTATACAAAAAGGGATTCAGAAAGGGATTGAACAAGGGATTGAACAAGGAATTGAGAAAGGGATTGAACAAGCAAATATTAATAATGCTAAGAATTTCTTAAAGTTAGGTGTAGATGTAGAAATAATTGTTCAAGCAACAGGATTAAGTAAAGAAAAAGTGTTAGAACTTAAGAAAGAAATTTAAAATATTAAATAATGAGACTAGAAGTATATTTATTTTTGGTCTCATTATTGTTTTATGGGAAGGTAGTAAAGAAGATTATTTTAATATATGTATTAAATTATTACAATGATATTGGGTCTATTTATCAATTTGAGATATCTTATTAGAAATATGTATTTTGAAACCATATGTAATTTTATTATGGCAATGCTTATTTGAGTACCTATATCACTGTGGATTAAAAGGGAAAAAGATAATAAAAAGTAATGGAATAATTAATAAGTAATGTTAATAAACTTGTACAAAAGGAGTGATTATAAGTGAAGTTGAAAAAATATAAATATTTAATTTTAACTGTATCTATATTCTTTGTACTAGGTTCAATTACTATCTTATTAGACAACAAGAAGGTTAAAGACGAGGGTAAATTAGTTATTGAAGAAGATAATAGCGATTTACTTAAAGATAATTACAAAAGTAATTTAATTGTTGAAAGTGACGATAATAATACAGTTACTACTAAAGAAGAGGATGGAAGTATAAGGGTTTTACCAGAAAATGAAAGCAGATCTATAATGGTACTACCTAATCCTAATATAGATGGAGAAGTTATTTTGAAAAAATTGTGAAATTGAAGTAAGCTAGCATTTTATGCTAGCTTTTTATATATATAATAATAATAATTAGTGTATGAGCATTTTATTTTAAATATAAAATATAGGAAAAATGCCACTATAGAATAGAACATTTTTATTATTTCAAATTAAGCTCCGAAAATGGAATTACATCCTTAGGGGGAATACTATGTTCTCCAAGGAACTTTTCCATCCAGAACATATCATTCCATTGTCCAAACTTATATCCACATTTAGTGAAATGACCAACGGTCTTATATCCAAATTTTTTATGAAAGTTTTCACTTTTTTCATTAAGATAAGTAATACATGCATTCACATTAATTATATTTTGAAGTTTAAGATATCTTTCAAGCTCATTATAAAGTAAAGTACCAACTCCGTTCCTAGAGGAATTGGCTTCTACGTAAATAGAAGTTTCAACAGCCCAATCATAAGCACGTCTACCTTTAAAAGCACTTGCATAAGTATAGCCATAAATTTTATTATCTTTTTCAGCAACAATATAAGGATATTTTACTAATGTGTTTTTAATTCTATTTTCAAATTCTTCTACAGTTGGAGTATCATATTCAAAGGTTATAGCTGTATTTTCAACATAGTATTTATATATGGTAATAAGTTCTTTTGCATCTTCAGGTCTGGCTATTCGCACATTCATTGTTATTCCTCCAGTTTTTATAGTTAAATATTTATTATTACATTACCATATTTCAACTTGATGTTACAATGAAATAATAATAAGTAATAATATCTTAAGAAAGTTGAAAATGTATTTTAAATATTTAGAACTATAATAAGATTAGTGAAAAGTAATTATAAGAGGGGAAAATTAGTATGATGGAAAGTTATAGTGAAACTGTAACTTTTTAAATTGATGAAATTTAAAAGAGACTATATCAAAAATTATGGGTGTGTAAATTAATTTGATATAGTCTCTTATTTATTTTATATTACTTTACAACTATATTTACAAGTCTTCCTTTAATAACGATAACTTTTACTATAGTTTTTCCTTCAGTAGCAGCAACAATAGCTTCATCAGCTAAAGCAGCAGCTTTAATTCCTTCTTCATTTAAGTCAGAAGCAACATTAATTCTATTCTTAATCTTACCATTAACTTGGATAGCTATTTCAACTTCATCTTTAACTAAAGCCTTAGCATCGTATGTTGGCCAAGCTTCGTTAAATACTGAATACTTACCAGTTAATAATGACCATTGTTCTTCAGCAAAGTGAGGAGCAAATGGAGCTAAGATCTTAATAAAGCTTTCACATACAGTCTTTAAGAAATCTAAGTTCTTAGTTTCTTCTTGAACATACTTAGATAAAGCATTGATGAATTCCATCATTCTTGCAATAGCAGTGTTGAATTGCATTTTTTCTCCATCTTCAGTAACACCTTTAATAGCGTTATTTAACCAGAAGTTTAACTCTTTTTCTGCTTTGTCCATAGTATCTTTGTTGTTTGTACCGGCTTCGATAGCTTCTCTACAGATAGTTAAGTATCTTTCAATTCTATCTACGAATCTAGCAACAGATTTAATACCATCATCGCTCCAAGCTCCACCTTCAGTGTAAGCAAATCCAAACATTAAGTACATTCTAAATACGTCTGCACCATATTCTTTGATGTAATCATCTGGAGAGATAGTATTTCCTTTAGACTTAGACATCTTTAATCCGTCTGGTCCTAAGATAAGTCCTTGGTGAGTTAAGCTCTTGAATGGTTCATCAAAGCTTAAGTAACCCATATCTCTTAAAGCCTTAGTTATAAATCTTGCATATAATAAGTGCATACAAGCATGCTCTGGTCCACCAACATATTTGTCAACTGGAAGCATCTTATCTACTTTTTCTTTATCAAATGCAATTTCAGTATTTTTGTTATCTACATATCTCATTTGGTACCAAGAAGAGCAAACGAATGTATCTAAAGTATCACATTCTCTCTTAGCTGGCTTACCACAACAAGGACAAGTAGTATTAACGAATTCTTCGCATTTAGCAAGTGGTGACTTACCATCTGGAGCAAATTCAACATTGTATGGTAATTCGACAGGAAGATCTTTTTCTGGAACTGGAACAGCACCACAATCTTCACAGTAGATTATTGGAATTGGAGCACCCCAATATCTTTGTCTTGAAACTAACCAGTCTCTTAATCTGTAATTAACTTTAGCAGATCCTAAACCTTGTTTAGCTAATTTTTCAACAATAGCTTCTTTAGCTTGTTCTGTAGTTAATCCATCGAATTCACCAGAGTTAACTAAAACACCGTATTCACAGTATGGTAATTCAACTTCTTCACCTTTTTTGCTAGTTATAACTTGGTCTATTGGTAAGTTAAACTTAGTTGCAAAAGCATAGTCTCTTTCATCGTGAGCTGGAACAGCCATAACAGCACCAGTACCATAAGTTGCAAGAACATAGTCTCCAACCCAAACTGGAACTTCCTTACCATTTATAGGGTTTATAGCGTATGAACCAGTGAATACACCTGTTTTTTCTCTTGTAAGAGATTGTCTTTCTATATCAGATTGCTTTTTAGCAGCTTCTTTATATTCTTCA
>OOCW01002243.1_pt1 | contig 11353 bp, 10 predicted proteins | sample 1671201 | NCBI WGS metagenome assembly OOCW01 (sample SAMN06348132, study PRJEB24527) | human gut metagenome | biome: human gut; feature: ankylosing spondylitis patient; material: feces | host: Homo sapiens | place: China | collected 2015-10
ACCAGCAGGACCTTGAGGACCAGTAGCACCTTGAGCGCCAGCAGGGCCTTGAGGACCAACAGGACCTTGAGGACCAGTAGCACCTTTAGGACCTACACAGCATTTACAACGGTTATCGCAATGATCATCACAATGATTGTTGCACTTACAACAGTTATCGCGATGATCATTGCATTTACAACAATCATTAAAATATTTATTAGATTTTTGAGTATAAGAAGCCAAAATAGTTTCCTCCTTTAAAAGAATATATATAATAGTTAATATTTATAAGATTAACTATACTTATATATATTCTTTTGTGTAAAAAAATGTTACAAAAATGAAGAAAAATGAATATTAATCTATTATTATAGGTTAATTTGATATATAAACTTAAAAATAATTTAACATTTAGATTTAAAGAAGGTTAATATAAATAATTAAAGAGAATTTTCTATTTATTAAGAAGGACTCTTTATTTTAATAGATTAAATATTTATTCTTATTCAGTCTTATAATTATAGCTAGTAATTTAATCTTTATAAATCTAGAAAATTGACAACTTGATTTTATATGGAGAAAGTTATAAATATTGTAAATGATTAATATAAATAAACAAATTGATTGTAAAATGGGGTGATATTTTGGACAGTCGAGCAAATTATTCTTATGTAGCGCAAGTAAATATATGTAAAACTAGTGAGTTTTTTAAATACAATATAACTTATCCAGTCTTAAAACTATATGATAAATATGTATATCATGATATGTATGATAGAGAGATAATTATTAATATAAATAACGAAATATGTGAAGATGTTATGGAATTTAAAAATAGTGTAAAAAAACAAGCTATAGCGTATAAGAAGCTATATACAGAAAAATTGTCAAAATCTGATGAAGACTATGTCAAATATCAATATGAAGTTTATATAAATAATGAGGTAACCTATGACAGAAATAATATTATAAGTATAGTAATGACAAAATATGAATTCACTGGTGGCGCTCATGGTATGACATATTTAGATGCTTATAACTATAATTTACTAACAGGAGATAGATTGACATTAAAGGATATGTTTAAACCAGGAGTTGACTATGAGGAAATAGTTAACAACTTTATAAAAGAAGAAATAAATAATAAACCAGAGAATTACTTTAAAGGTGACGAGGGATTTAAAGGAATTAGTGAAAATCAACCTTTTTATATAGATGAAGATGGTATAGTTATATATTTTGGATTATATGAAATAGCTCCATATTATATAGGTATACCTAAATTTAAATTGAAATTTGATGAATTTAATAAATACTTAAATTATAATTAAATTTATGATAAACTATATGTATAAATTAGATACTAAGGGGTATGTATTATGATAAAATTAATAGCATCGGATATGGATGGAACATTACTTAATTCAAATAAACAATTAAGTCCAAGTCTATATGGTGTTTTAAAAAAACTTAATGACAAAGGGATAGTATTTGTAGCAATAAGTGGAAGAGAGATATTTTCTCTTAAGGAAATATTTAAAGATGTTGAAGAAGATATAGTATATGCATCAAATAATGGGAACTATATAACTTATAAAGATGAAGTTATATTTGAAAATTATATAGAACATAATATGGTATATAAAGTAGCTAAAATAATAAGAAAAAAAGCCAAATATAATACTATATATTGTTCTAAAGACACTGTATATAGTGAGAGTATAATACCATGTATAGTAGGTAAAAAGTGGAAACTTAAGGTAAAGTATGTTAGAGATATTACAAAAGTAGAGGATAAAATATTAAAAATAACTACTTTTGGTAATGAAAAGATTATAAATAGAGCGTTAGAAGCTTTAAGTGAATTAAATGATAAGCTTATGATAACTAAATCAGGAAGTACTTGTTTTGATATATGTAAGTTAGGTGGAACTAAAAAACAAGGAATAAATATACTTCAGAAAAGATTTAATGTAGGATATAATGAGACTATGGTATTTGGAGATCATATGAATGATTTAGAAATGATGAGTAGCGCTTATTATAGTTATGCTATGGAAAATGCTGAAGAAGAGGTTAAAAAAAATGCAAGGTTTATAGCTGAAACTAATGATGATGATGGAGTCATTAAGGCAATCAAAGAGGTTGCATTTTGCGAAGAAGAATTAAATAGTTATGATATTTAAAAAGTCTAGAATTATTGTCTAGACTTTTTAAATGTTATGATCATGATTTAATAACATAATAAATATAAATAAAAATAGTAGTGTTAGATAAAGTCCATTATAAAAATCAGATAACATATTATATCTAGTTAAAACTATATACACATAGGATAAAATAATAGTAACTAAATGATATTTATTAAGTTTTTTCAAAAAATCACCCCACCATTTTACAATACATTATATTAGTAAATGGAAAAAATGATTATATTAATTATTATATATTAAGTTTTAAGCTATTCTCTTTAAGATAATTTCTTTTAGCCTTATAGTTTGGGAATATAGTACCTACTAGAGCCCAATATTCTTTTGAATGATTCATATGTTTAAGATGACATAGTTCATGTACTAAAACGTAATCTATAATATCTAAAGGAGCTAAGAGTATTTTCCAATTTATATATATATTTCCGATAGATGAGCAAGTACCCCAAGAAGTTTTTTGTTCTTTTAAAGTTATAGACTCAGGATATAGGTTTAGTTTTTTAGAATATATAGATATCCTTTCTTTTATTAATTTGCCTCCTTCAGTTAGATACCAATTTACAAGAAGCTCTCTTAATTTAATATATTGATCATTACTAGACATATTATAAGGAACTTTAGCTATAAATTTATCTTCCTTAAAAATTAAGGAACATTTTATTATGCTTTTTTCCTTATACACATTTAACGTATAGTAATTACCAAGATAGGGAATTTTATCTCCGTCTACAAGTAAAATAGGAGGATTCTCAGATTCTTTATTTTTAAACTCATTTAGTTTATTTAAAATCCATCTACTTTTAGATTCAACTAAATCATGTATAAATTCATCATTAACAGATTTAGGTGAAACAATAGTTACAGTATTTGGGTACTTTACTTTTATTGTTATATTTTTTATATTTGATTTTTTATTTATAGAGTAATTTATTATAGTATTTTCAATATTGATTTTATACAAAATGACTTCCTCCCATATAACTTAAATATGTTTTTAGTTATGAAACTTATTATACTAAAAAGCATTTGTAAAATACAGCATATAAAATACTAAAATATAATTTATTAAAAATTTTATGATTTTAAAGGTTTATTTGAAAAATATCTTTTTTTATCAATAAATAATAATATTCCAATGGATGCTAATAATATAAATGTAGCTGTAATTCCAGCCTCAGGACCAAATATTCCACCAGTAACAAAATCACTTCCAACTAAATTTAAATCTATTAAACTTCCAACAGAAACATCTAAACCACTAACTTTAAATCCAAATATATTTCCTTGAGCAAAGTTCCAAGCACTATGCATACCACAAACAGCCCATAAATCATTAGTCTTTATAACATAAAGACCGTAAAAAAGTCCAACAAGTATAATATTTATAACAGCTATGTAATTTACATTAGGATTAGTTAAATGCATAAGCCCAAATAGAGTAGATGATATTAATAATCCAACTCCTATATTGTACTTAGTACTTAAAATATTTAGAAGCCATCCTCTTGTTACAATTTCTTCTGTAGCACCTTGTATAATCCATCCAAATAAAATAACTAAAACACTAGCTATAGCAGATATTCCAACTGGTTGAATAGGATTTTTCTCTACAGTTATATATCCAAAGGGGAAAAGTATCAACACTATAATACTCATCATAGCTAAACCTATTAAAAAACCAAGTGAATATTTTTTTAGCCAATTATTTTTATTAAATCCAATAGATGAGAAACTTCTTTTTTCTATTACCTTTACTCTAAAGAATACTAGTAATGAGATAAATGCAAATGAAAATAAAGTAATTAATAATGATAATAAATCTTTGTTATTGAAAAATAAAGGAATATTTCTTAAAGCTAAAAACAAAGGAACTGTTGCCAGTGAACCGATAAGTGAGCCACCGTACATAAATATTAATGATAATATTATCGCCCATATAAAGTTAGGTAATTTCTTTTTATTTTTAGAGCTATTAATAATAGGAATTTTTTTTGAATGCATGCTATTTCTCCAATCTTAATATTTAATTAATAATATAATTGTAAACAAACTTTATAAAATATGCTACCTATATAATACTAAGGTTAATATGAGAAAATTAATATATTATGTTAGTTAATATATTAATTATAAAAAATAAAGAATGACAAATAAGTAGTTAATTATTATATATATTTATTTTTTATTACAATATAAATAAAAAGGGATAAAAAAACTTAGTGTCTAATATATTAAAAAAAGGTAAATAAATATCGGAGGGGGATTATGACTATAAACAAAAAGAAAAGGGGTTACTTGAGTTTTATTTTAAGTTTAAGTTTAAGTATAGGGATTACAGGTTGTACAAAGATAACTACAAAGAATAATGTTAAAGAAGAGGTAAAAGTCAAAGAAGTAGAGGAGGAAAAAGTTTTAGCCTCAGTTAAAACATCATACATAGAAGATGACATATTGTCATATAAAACAACACTTGAGTTTGAGCATGATAATGAAATAGTATTTCAAAATAAATATTCAGATATGGAAGGTATATTTACATTTAGAGGAAATTCACTTAGAAACTCACCTTCTTTTGGATATGCAGATTTAAATGATAAAGAGCTTGAAATTTTATGGGAATTTAGGACATCATCTAGTTCTTGGGGGGGAGGAGCTGGATGGACTGGCCAACCAGCTATAGTTAAGTGGCCAAAAGAATTGAGAGAAAGCATGAATATATATGATGAATTTAAAGGTAAAGAAGATTTTACAGAAGTTATATATGGAAGTCTTGATGGAAATATATATTTTTTAGAGTTAAATTCTGGTAAGGCTACAAGAGATAAAATAAAGGTTGGAAATCCTATTAAAGGAAGTTTAAGCATTGACCCTAGAGGGATTCCACTATTATATGTCGGAGAGGGAATAAATGAAAGTGGAGTAGTTGGATTCAATATATATAGTTTAATCGATGGATGTAAGCTATATGAACTAAATGGAAGTGATAAATATGCAAGTAGAGGGTGGCCAGCATTTGATTCATCAGCTATTGTAAATGCAGCTACTGATAGTGTAGTAGTTGGAGGAGAAAATGGACTGTTATATAATATTAAGCTAAATACAACTTATGATAAAAATAATAATACTATAAGTATAGATCCAAAGATAAATAGATATAATTTTTCATCATCTTTTAGTAGGGGTAGGATAGGAATAGAAAATTCAGTGGCTACATATGCAAATTTAGCTTATTTTGCAGATAATGGTGGAGTTATTCAATGTGTTGATTTGAATAATTTAAAACCAGTATGGTCTATAAATGGATTTGATGATATTGATGCAACTCTTACTATTGATATTGAAAATGATAAACCTTATGTATACTGTGGTAATGAAGTTGATCATCAAGGAACAAGAGGAGTTAGTAAAATAAAGAAAATAGATGGACTTACAGGTGAAGTAATTTGGGAAAAAGAGTTTGAATGTGAATCATTAATTGGTAAGAGTGCAGTTAATGGAGGACTTATGGCAACAAATGTAGTAGGAAAAAATAATATAGATAATATGGCCATATTTTCCTTAGCTAGATACAATGGATTTAACAAAGGTGGCATGTTTGCTTTAAATAAGGAAAATGGAGAAATAATATGGGAGAAATTATTTGATAACTATATGTGGTCATCTCCTGTTGATATTTACGATAAGGATGGAAATGGATATATTATTCAAGGTGATAGTGCTGGATACTTACATTTAATAGATGGCAAAGAAGGGAATATAAAAAGTAGTGTATTATTAAATGGAAACATTGAAAGTTCACCTGCGGTTTTTAACAATGTATTAGTAGTTGCAACTAGAAATGGAACTATATATGGAGTTAAAGTAAAGTAATATATTATAATTAAAACATAAACTTAAATTATTAGATTTATAAATTTATTGAAGAACTTGTAAATAAATAGTATTATAATGATGCAGCCGTATTAAAATTATGTAACCTTAGATGAAAAATTAGCAGAGAATAGATTTTTACAGTTGTTAAAATATAAGAATGGACAACAATTATATGATAAGAAAAATAAAAATACAAAAGCCTAAAATGCCAATTAGTTTAAATAATTGTGATGATGCAATAAATGAAATATTAGATTATGAAAAATTAGAAGAAGCTTTAGTAGAAAATACTACAATAGATGGAATTGAAAATTTATCTGTAAGTTTAAATTCATGTATATTTAAAAATGTAGTCTTTGAATATTGTGATTTTAGAAGAATAGATATGACAGATATTATATTTGAAAACTGTGACTTGTCAAATATAAACTTTCCATATAGTAGCTTATATAGAGTAGAGTTTATAAATTGTAAATTAACAGGATGTAATTTTAATGATTCTACTTTAAAAAGTGTAGTATTTAAAAACTGTTTAGGAAGATACTCAAATTTTGCTTTTTCAAAGTTCTCAGGTGTAAGTATTGAAAATTCAGATTTTAGTTTTGCAGTTTTCCAAGAGATAAAAAATGAAACGCTATTATTAGATTCTAATAATTTAACTAAATCAGTATTTACTGGAACATCTTTAAATAATGTAGATTTTACAAATAGTGATATAGATGGCATAGAAGTAAGATTAAAAGATGTTTATGGAGGAACTTTTTCAGCAAATCAGGCACTAGATTTAAGTAAACTAATGGGGATTAGTATTAAATAATTTTAAGTACTTTTAAAATGTGATTTAAGTAAATTGAAAAAATTTATTTTTAAGCATATTTAATATAACTTATAAGCAAAATATATAAGACTAATCTTAAAGGAGAGTTAAGTTATATGAAAAAAGTATTTTCTATTATTTTATTATTAACGATTATATTTGCTTCAAGTAATACAGCAACAGCACTTCAGCCACTTAATTATACAAATATATTTCCACAAGGACAGTATTTAGTAAGTGAAAAAAATGGAAAACTTAAGCCCGGTAAGTATGAATTTTCATTAATCACTCCTAATGTTGTGTCTTATGTTTATATTATCGATAAAAATAATATTGAGAGATTTTCTAAGAGATTTAATTCTGAAGATATTGAAAGTAAAGGAAAAGAGGATGTTTCTTTATTTACAGCAGGAACTTTACTAGAAGGAGATACTATAATTATTTATGGAAAAGGAGAAATGTATTTTAATCTTATAGAAAATTAAAATCAAACGAAGAGATAGAGTTAGAATATATCTTAAACTAAAGAAATTTTAAAAGTATACTATTATAAATTAAAATAATGAATCGTATTAAAAATAAGCTATTCAATTAGAGTAGCTTATTTTTGTGATATAATTAAATTAAGGAAAATTTAAAAATTAAGGGGCGATTAAATGGGGATTTATTTAGATAATGCAGCAACATCATATCCAAAACCTAATCAAGTAGCAAAATCTATATATGAATTTATGATAAATAACGGGACTAGTTCAGGAAGAGGGTCCTATAAAATGGCAATGAAATCAGATTTTTTAGTATATGAAACAAGAAAATTAATAGGGGAATTATTTAATTTTAAAAATCCTAAAAATGTAATATTTACATCAAATATTACAGAATCTATAAACTTAGCACTAAGAGGAATTCTTAAAGAGCATGACCATGTAGTTACAAGCAGCTTAGAGCATAATGCAGTTTGGAGATGTTTAAAAACATTAGAAAAAGAAAGAAATATAGAAATAACTAAGGTAAGAGCAGATGAATATGGATATACAAATCCAATTGATGTTAGAAATAGCATAAAAGAAAATACAAAGCTTATAGTATTTACTCATGCATCAAATGTATTAGGAACTATACAACCCATTAAGGAAATAGGAGAAATAGCAAAAGAAAATAATATATTATTTTTAGTTGATACAGCTCAAACAGCAGGAGTTTTAGATATAAATATAAAAGAAAATAATATAGACCTACTAGCATTTACAGGACATAAAAGTTTATTTGGTCCTATGGGAACAGGGGGACTTATAGTAAATTGTGATTATGATATAAATCCACTTAAAGTAGGCGGAACAGGTGGAGATTCAAAATATGAATATCAGCCTAATTATTATCCTAATAAACTAGAATCAGGAACTTTAAATGTAAGTGGTATAGTAGGACTGAGAGAAGCTATAAAATTTATAAATAGTGAAACCATAGAAAAAATACATAAGAAAGAAAAAGAGTTAACTTCCTATGCGCTAAAAAGGTTAAAAGAAGTAAAAAATATCAAAATTTACGGTCCACAAAATGAAAATGATATTGTTGGAGTTATATCTTTTAATATAGGTAATATAAATGCAGAAAAAGTAGTTTATAATCTTGATATTAAACATAATATAATGCTAAGAGCAGGTCTTCATTGTTCTCCAAATGCACATGAACTTATAGGAACAAAAGATATAGGGACAGTAAGAGTAGGTATTGGATACTTTAATGAATTTAATGATATAGATAAGTTAGTTTATGCATTAAATGATATACAAAATAGTTAAGGGGGAATTAGTTTGTATTTAGAAAGTATTGATTTAAGTTTTATTCAACCATGTACAACAGATTCAAAAAGAATAAGAATAATGTCTAATTTAAATAAAAATATAAGTGATATATTCCCTTATTTAAACTCATATATAAAAACAGGAATATATAATAAAAAAGCAAATACTTTTGTGTTTAATAAGGAGCAGATAATTATAACTATATTTGAAGATAGCATAAATGTTGCAAAACTATTAAATGAAACAGAAGCATTTGAAGTTTTGGACTATTTAAAGGATTTAATAAATGAGGTAGATAAAAATAGAGATAAAATAACTCCTAACTATGAAATTAGAAAGCTTCCAAGCCCAATAGAGATTTATACATATTTACCAAAATTAAATTGTAAAAAATGTGGATGTGAAACTTGTTTAGCTTTTGCTACAAAATTTGTAAAAGGTGAGACTAGTATAAATAAATGTATTCATTTAAAAGAAGAAGGAAATGAAAGAAACTTAGAAAAGTTAAAAACTTATGAAGAACTTGGAATTAATGTTATAGCTTAAATAATATACTCAATGTTAAATATAATGCGTAATACTATATAAATAGAGGAATGAATTTTCATATTTCATTCCTCTATTTTATTATTATTTTATATACAAAGGACTTATGATTTATTTTATTTATAGATATATTAAAACTTAAATTTTTAAACTCTAAAAAGGATTATTTGCTAAGTAAGGTATAAACGAAAGAGTAATATAAAAAAGTGGATAAATTATAAATTGTCAACATTATAAATCAAATAATAGAAAATTACTTTAAAAAATTCAAAAAAGCTAAATGATAGAGACGAAAATAAATGACTTAGCATATAATAAATAGAATTTATATAATATGCTAAAATGGAGGAGATATATATTAATACTTTAAGCCTTTGTATGATTGTCAAAAATGAAGAGGATGTAATTGGACGTTGCTTAGAATGTGTAAGTGATATATTTGATGAAATAATAGTTGTTGATACAGGTTCAGAAGATAAAACAAGAGATATTGTAAAAAAATATACTAAAAATTTATATTATTTTAAGTGGATAGAGGATTTTGCAGCAGCAAGAAATTATGCATTTTCTAAAGCTACAAAAGACTATATTATGTGGTTAGATGCAGATGATATAATTTTAGATAAAGATAAAGAAAAAATAAAAGAACTAAAAATTAATATGGATAAATCTATAGATATGGTAATGATGAAATATAATACATCATTTGATAGTGACGGAAATGTTACTTTTTCATATTATAGAGAACGTATCTTTAAAAGAAGTAAAAAATTTAGATGGATAGGGGAAATTCATGAGGTAATACCTTTAGAAGGAAATATAATATACTCTGATGCGGCAATATCTCATAAAAAGTTAAAGAATAATGATCCCAAAAGAAATTTAAGAATATTTGAAAATATGATAGCTGATGGAAAAGAGTTAGATCCAAGACAACAATTTTACTATGCAAGAGAACTTTATTATAACAAAAGATATGAAGATGCAATAAATACTTTCAATAATTTCTTAGATTCAGGTAAAGGATGGGTAGAAAACTGTATAAATGCATGCCAGGATTTATCGTATTGTTATTATGCTATTAGTGAGAGTAAAAAAGCACTTAATGCTTGTTTTAGAAGTTTCGAGTTCGATGAACCAAGAGCTGAAATTTGTTGTGATATAGGAAAATATTTTTTAGATAGAGAACAATATAATCAAGCTATATTCTGGTATGAATTAGCGTTAACTAGAAAAATAAATGAATCTTCAGGTGGATTTATATTATTAGATTGTTACAACTTTATTCCATATATACAACTTTGTTTATGTTATTTTAGAATTGGAGATATAAAAAAATCAAAAGAGTATAATGATAAAGCAGCTTCTATAAAGTCAAATGATCCTGCTGTTATATATAATAATAAATACTTTGCAAGTATATAATTTTAGCTAACAAGATTAAGTATTTTACTTAATCCTGTTAGCTATTTTTTATTATTAAATATGTGTATTTGAAAATAAAGTTGTCGGTAAAACCGACATGGCCCAATTAAGCTAAAACTTCATTTTGTTCATCATTAACCATATTCTTAATCCATTTAAATGATTTAAATCTTCTCATCATAAGTAAAAGTTTTATAACTTCCTCAACTGTAGCGAACATAACTACAAAATATACAGGCAACTTAAGAACAAAAGTAGCAAAAGCAGCTAGTGGTATACCTATTAGCCATAAAGTAAGACCTTGCAATATAGAACCATAAGTAGTATCTCCACCACCTCTTAATATACCAACTATCATAACAGCATTATAAACCTTAAATACCATAACAAGTGCATAAATATATAAGATATACTGTGCAGCCATTTTAACTTCAGTTGATACATTAAAGAATGAAACTATAGGTTTAGCTAAAAGTGCAAGAAGTATTGCTAATACCATAGAAATTTTAATTGATAATGATGAAATCTTTTTAGAAGCTGATATTGCTTCATCTTCTCTGTTTGCACCTATTTCATTACCTATGATAACAACAGCTGCATTAGCAAGACCAAATGCAACTATCATAAATAAATTCATTACAGTAGAACATATTTGAATAGATGCAGCAGCACTAGTACCTATGCTTGCATATATT
>OOCW01002244.1_pt1 | contig 11344 bp, 10 predicted proteins | sample 1671201 | NCBI WGS metagenome assembly OOCW01 (sample SAMN06348132, study PRJEB24527) | human gut metagenome | biome: human gut; feature: ankylosing spondylitis patient; material: feces | host: Homo sapiens | place: China | collected 2015-10
GCCATTCCATCGCCCGCCCTACTGCCTGCGGCAGCAGGGTCCCACCCCAGCGGACACTTGCTTTGGGAACACCCCGCTGCCCGGTTGAGCAGCAGCTGGGGCTTGTGATGGCGGGGCAAGAATGCTATAATTATACTGTATTTCTGCACGACTTTGCGAATTTTCCACAGAAGGGAGGAGCAGCGGTTGAAAAGACGACGGTTTCTGGTGCTGAGTGCAGGCTGCATGATGGGCCTGCTCTCGGCGTGCGGCCTTCCGATGTCGGAAAATGTGCAGGTGGAGGAGCTGTTGCGTGCCCCGCGCCTTCCGGGCGACTACGGTGCACTGCAAAATGCCCTGAACGAATGGCTGGGGGAGAGCGCCCAGCTGAAATACCCGATGCAGGGGGAGCTGCTCTCGCCGTTCCTTTTGCAGGATCTGGATGGTGACGGCCAGCAGGATGCCGCTGTTCTCTACACCACGGCCCAGAGTTCCAACGTCTGCATTGCATTTCTGCAGAAGAATGCCGCAGGCGTGTGGCAGGTCAGCCAGAGCATCGAGGGTCTGGCGGATACAGTGGACAATGTCCGGCTGGCACAGCTGCAGGATGGTGCCGCCACCCAGCTGGTGGTGGGGTACCTCGCCGCGCAGGGGGACAGCTATCTGGCGGTGTACTCCTACGAGAACGGCACGGTCAATGCCATTCTGGAACAGTCCTATGAGCAGTATCTGGTGGAGGATATCACCGGCGGCGGCAACGAGGATCTAATCCTGATGTCCACGCTGGAGGACGGCGGGGTGCAGATCGAGCTGCTGACCGTTGACCGGGACGGAATGTTCCAGCAGGTGGCTGTCATGGGACTTTCAGCAGATAAGTTCTCGGGCTGCGCCGCTGTGGCGGCGGGTCTGGGGGCGGACGGCAAGCGTTATCTGGTGCTGGACGGCTGGACCGGCCTTTCGGGCAACAATCTGGCCACGGTGCTGCTCTATTTTGATGAGGACAGTCAGCAGATGCTGCCCGCGGAGCAGATCAGCACCGGTGAGCTGTACAATGCGTCCCTGCGCAATGTCTCCACGCTGGTCAGCCGGGATCTGGACGGCGACGGTATCGTGGAGATCCCCACCCAGCCCGACGAAGCAGGCCTGCTGAACCTGAGCCAGAGCCGGCGGATGGATTTTATCGTCTGGATGGACTACACCAGCCCGGAGCCGGAAAAGAGCTTCGGTCTGCTGGACGAGGAGAGCAGCTGCTACATTGAGCTGCCCGCCGAGTGGGAGGGCAACCTGATGCTCACCGACAGCGCTGAGGGAGAAGAGGCCGTGGAGCTGCGCACCGTGGACGAGGGCAAGCTGGTGCTGACCATGCGCCTGGTTCCTTCCAGCGAGAGCGCGGCGGGCTGGACCCGCCTGGGCGTGGTGGCATCCCGCCAGATGCAGGCCAAGTTCGGGCCGGACGTGGTGCTGAAGGATCAGAGCTATCGACTGTCCCGGTCGCTGTACCGGTTGAATTGATGATACCGCTCAGTTTTGCAGAAGTTTACCGGATGCAGGCTGGGTGTTCTGAGGTGAAATGCTTCTCCGTGTGCTCTTGGGCAGAGGGAGAAGGCAGAAAAATATGGAGGTCTTAGATGGTCAAGGTACTTGTGGTAGAGGATGAAGCCAGCATCCGCGAGATGATCGCGCTGAACCTGCGGCTGGCGGGGATGGAGGCGGTGGAGGCCGACAGTGCCGAAGCCGCCCTGCCTCTGCTGGAGCAGAAGCCCGGCTGTGATGCTGCCATTCTGGATGTGATGCTGCCCGGCATGAATGGGTTCTCGCTCTGCGAGACCATCCGCCGCACCGACCAGAAGATCGGCATCATCATCCTGAGTGCCAAGGGGCAGGAGCAGGACAAGATCCGCGGCCTGTCCATCGGCGCGGATGACTATATGACCAAGCCCTTCAGCGTCAGTGAGCTGCTGGCCCGTGTGGAGGCCCTCTGCCGCCGGGTGGGCCGCTCGGGCGGCGACTCCGCTGCCGACGAAAGCGCCCCCACCACACTGGTCAGCGGGGAATTTGTGCTGGATGAGAACCGCCGTGTTCTCCTCAAGGCCGGGCGGCAGATCGAGCTGACCCAGGTGGAGTTCCAGATCATGGAGCTGTTCTTCCACAACCCCGGCATCGCGCTGGTGCGGGAAAAGATCCTGAAGGGCGTGTGGGGCGAGAACTACTTCGGCGATGTGAAGATCGTGGATGTGAACATCCGTCGCCTGCGGATGAAGGTAGAGGATGAGCCCAGCCACCCCACCCACATTATGACAGTGTGGGGCTACGGCTACCGGTGGGAGGAGTAAAGAAAAACCTCTCAGTTGCGCTGTACTCGACAGCTCTCCCGACAGGAGAGCCGGGATCACTGACAGAAAGGAGGAAAAGCAATGCGCAGTGGTATTACCCACCGCTGGCTGCGGGGAAGCCTGTTCCTGACGGTGCTGCTGGTGCTGCTGGTGGAGAGCATGTTCGTGTACAACTTCAGCCGCAGCTACTACAACAGCGTCCAGCAGACCATGATGCGGCGTTTTTCCTCCATCAACGGTCAGCTGAAAATGTACACCGGCGACACGGCCCAGAAGACCGCGGCCAACCGCAGTGTGGCCCTGCGCCGGATGGTGGAGCAGTTTGCGGATAAAGACAAATATGAGTTCATGCTGCTGGACGGTTACGGCGGCGTGATCGCCTCCTCCAGTGGCACAGGTGCGGACGGCATCGTGGTGCAGGACGACTTTAACAAGGCGCAGGATGCCCCGGACGGCGTGGGTGTGGCCATCTACCGCACCGCCAGCGGGGAAACGGTCATGGCCGTGTGCAGTCTGGTGCCCTATGCGGCCGAGGACGTGGCTGCCATGCGCCTTGTCACCAGTCTGACGCTGGTGCAGGCGCAGCTGAAAAGCGTTTTCATCGTCAGCCTGATCGTGGTGGCGGCCATTCTGGGCTTTACAGTGGCCTCCGGCCTGTACTTTGTGCGGGGCATCGTGGTGCCGCTGGGGCAGGTGGAGCGGATCGCCGCCAGCATCGCCCGGGGAGAACTGGATGTCCGCCTGCCTGTGACCGGTGACGAGCGGGACGAGGTGGACCGCCTGCGCGGCACCATCAACCAGATGGCCGAGGGGCTGGAAGAGACGGAGAAGATGAAGAACGAATTCATCAGCTCGGTCTCCCATGAGCTGCGCACGCCGCTCACCTCCATCCGGGGCTGGGTGGAGACCCTGCGCACCCTGGATGACCCCACCGATGAGAACTACCGCAAGGGGTTGGAGATCATCAACAACGAGACCGCCCGCCTGTACAACATGGTGGAGGAGCTGCTGGATTTCAGCCGCCTGCAGAATGGCCGCCTGAAAATGGAGTGCCGCCCCCTGGACCTTGTGGCCGAGCTGACGGACGCTGTCCTTTTCTGTGAAGCGCGCATCCAGCGGGAGGGGCTTCTGCTGGCCTATGCGGAGCCGGAGGAGATGATCCCGGTCTACGCCGACCCCGACCGCCTGCGGCAGGTGTTCATCAACATTCTGGACAATGCCATCAAGTATTCGGCCCCCGGCGGACGCATCACGGTCAAGATCTGGCAGGGCGAGTACAAAGCCTTCATCGAGATCATCGATCAGGGCCGCGGCATCCCGCCGGAGGATCTGGAAAACGTCAAGACCAAGTTTTACAAGGGCAGCAACTCGGTGCGGGGCAGCGGCATCGGCCTTGCGCTGGTGGATTCCATTATGACCGCACTGGACGGCACCATGGACCTCAAGAGCACGCTGGGCCGGGGCACAGTGGTCACCCTGGGCCTGCCGATCTATAAACGATAAGAGATTGTCCATATTTATCTGATAAGATAGAGGGGCAGTTTTTACAATAGAGAGGGGCCGCAGCGCCCCATAGGAGAGCCAATGAATCAACCGAACAAGGAACGCTTCAAGACGAGTGTGGGCGGGCAGGCCCTGATGGAGGGCATTATGATGCGGGGCCCGAAAAACATCTGCTGTGCTGTCCGCAAGCCCGATGGAACCATTGAGACCAAGGTCGAGCCCACCCCCACCCACGGCGTGTGGACAAAGATCCCGCTGGTGCGGGGAGCCATCTCGATGATCGAGAGCCTGATCATGGGATACAAGTACATGATGTACTCAGCACAGGTGAGCATGGGGGATGACTACGACCCCGCCGAAGAGGAGACCGCCTTTGAAAAATGGGTGGGTGACCATCTGGGCAAAAAGGCCGAAGATATCATGCTGGCGGCAGCTGCCGTGATCGGCGGGCTGTTTGCCATCCTGCTCTTCACCGTTCTGCCCACGGTGCTGGTGGGTGGCCTGAACCATCTGGTGCCGCTGGGCCGCTGGGCCAAGGTGGTGCTGGAGGCGGTGCTCAAGGTCGCCATCTTCCTGACCTACATGGCCGCCATCTCCCGGATGAAGGAGATCCACCGGGTGTTCGAGTACCACGGGGCCGAGCACAAGACCATTGCCTGCTACGAGGCCGGAGACCCCCTCACGGTGGAGAATGTTCGCAAATATACCCGCTTCCACCCCCGGTGCGGCACCAGCTTTTTGATCCTGGTGGTCATCGTCAGCGTGTTCCTGTACAGCGTGCTGCCCTGGTCCAGCACCAGCCTGCGGGTGGTGTTCAAGCTGCTGCTCCTGCCGCTGGTCATGGGCATCAGCTACGAGCTGCTCAAGTGGTGCGGCCGGTCGGACAACATCGCCACCCGCATCATCCGTCAGCCCGGCATCTGGGTGCAGCATCTGACCGTGTTTGAGCCGGACGACAGCATGATCGAGGTGGCCATTGCCGCCGTCACACCGGTCCTGCCCGAGGACCCGGAGGACGGCAGATGGTAACCGCAGGGATGCTGCCCCGGGCAGCAGTCCGGGAGGTGGAGGCACGCCTGCGCGCCGCAGGCTGCCCCGATGCAGATTTTGACGCGGCCGAGCTCTTCCGGCTGGCAGCGGGCGGGGATGCCCGCCTTGCTGACGCTCCGCTGGGTGCAGAGCAGGCAGAGCGGCTGGAAGCCCTGACGGCCCGCCGCGCGGCCCGGGAGCCTTTGCAATACCTCTGCGGCAGCTGGCCCTTCCTCGACTTTGAGCTGGCTGTCGGCCCCGGCGTGCTCTGCCCCCGGGCCGATACTGAGGTGGTGGCCGAAGCCGCCGCCGGAATGCTGGCTGGGGTGGAGGCACCCCGGGTGCTCGACCTCTGCGCCGGCACAGGCTGTTTGGGGCTGGGCGTGAAGCGCTTCTGCCCGGCGGCACAGGTCACAAGTCTGGAGAAGAGCCCTGCGGCATACCGCTATCTGGAACAGAATGCCCACCTCTCCCCGGCGCTGACCATCACCCCGGTGCAGGGGGATCTGTTCACCTACTGGCAGACCCTGCCGGATGGGCAGCTGGACCTCATTGTGTCGAACCCGCCCTACCTGACCGCCGCCGAGATGGGCGAACTGCAGCCCGAGGTGGCGCAGGAGCCTGTCATGGCGCTGGAAGCGGGGGAGGATGGGCTGGTATTTTACCGCGCCATTGCGGAACACTACCAGAAAGCTCTGCGCCCCGGCGGTGCCCTTGCCCTGGAGATCGGCTGGCAGCAGCGGGAAGCTGTAACGGCCCTGCTTGCCGCCAACGGGTGGACGGACATCGTGTGCAGAAAAGACTTTGGCGGCAATGACCGCTGTGTGATGGCGAGAAAACAATAAAAATATCTACAACTTCCTGTTGTAATATCTGTAAAATGTGTTATACTAGTACCGAAAGAAATGGAATGCCCGCGCCTGCGTTTGGCCGCACCGCGCCGGGAACAGATGACAAAGGAGCATGACACTATGGCAAAAAATCAGAACAACAACGTTGCCCCGGCGACCCAGAAGACCGATCCCGGTGCCAAGAAGGATGCGCTGGCCACGGCACTGGCCCAGATCGAGAAGCAGTTCGGCAAGGGCGCTGTGATGAAGCTGGGCGACAACGCCGCCATGCAGGTGGATGCCATCTCGACCGGCAGCATCGGCCTGGATCTGGCACTGGGCGTGGGCGGCGTGCCCCGGGGCCGCATCATTGAGGTGTACGGCCCCGAATCCAGTGGTAAGACCACGCTGGCCCTGCATGTTCTGGCCGAAGCCCAGAAGAAGGGCGGCGATGTTGCCTTCATCGATGTGGAGCACGCGCTGGACCCTGTGTATGCCGAGGCGCTGGGTGTGGACATCAACAACCTGCTGGTCAGCCAGCCCGATACCGGTGAGCAGGCCATGGAGATCTGCGAGGCGCTGGTGCGCTCCGGTGCCATTGATGCTATCGTTGTGGACTCTGTTGCCGCCATGGTGCCCCGCGCTGAGATCGAGGGCGAGATGGGCGACAGCCATGTGGGCCTGCAGGCCCGCCTGATGAGCCAGGCCATGCGCAAGCTGACCAGCGTCATCGGCAAGACCAACACCGTCTGCATCTTCATCAACCAGCTGCGTGAAAAGGTCGGCGTGGTCTACGGCAACCCCGAGGTCACCACCGGCGGCCGCGCCCTGAAGTATTATTCTTCTGTCCGCATCGATATCCGCCGCGTGGAGGGCCTGAAGGATTCTTCCGGCCAGTTCATCGGCAACCACACCCGCGCCAAGATCGTCAAGAACAAGGTGGCTCCTCCGTTCCGTGAGGCTGAGTTCGACATCATGTTCGGCGAGGGCATCTCCAAGATGAGTGAGCTCATCGATCTGGGTGTCAAGCTGGGCATCGTTCAGAAGAGCGGTGCATGGTTCAACTACGGTGATATCCGCCTGGGTCAGGGCCGCGACAATGCCAAGCAGTTCCTGCGCGATAACCCCGAGATCGCCAACGATATCGAGGGTCAGGTGCGCGCCAATGCAGATAAGCTCTATGCCACCCGCCGCCCGGGGGGCAAGGCTGCCGCTGCCCCCGCAGAGGGGGAACCGGCAGCTCCTGCCACAGCAAAGGAGCCGGTGGTCAAGGCTCCCGCCCGTAGCAGCGAGAGTGAGCTGGATATCATGGTGGAAGAGTAAATGGCCTTTTACAGCCGTGCCCGCCGCCCGCTGGCCGAAGAGGAAAAATCCACCGATGCCGCCAAGGCCCGCACCCGGGCCATGGAGCTGCTGGCCGGGCAGGAGCTTTCCTCGGGCCAGCTGTATGAGCGGCTGAACCGTCGCTATACCCAGCAGACCAGTGCCGCCGTGGTAGCAGAGATGGTGCAGCGGGAGTATATCAACGATGCCCGCTATGCCGAGACCCGTGCCCACGCCCTGCTGGCGGCAAAAAAGAGCCGCCGTGCCGCTGCCCGGAATCTGCGGCAGAAGGGGCTGGCCGCAGGCGAGATCCAGCAGGCGCTGGATGCTGTTTACACCCCCGATGACTCCGGCGAGGACCCGGAGCTGGAAGCCGCCGCCGCTCTGGTGGAAGGGCATTACCGCAAAAAGCTGGAAGCGGGCCGCAGGGATCTGGTCATTGCGGCCCTGCAGCGGCGGGGATTTTCGTATTCCGTCATTAAGGAAGCCATTCGGCGAATCGAAGAGGAGTAAGTGATCCGTTGTATAACCTCTCCGTCATTGCTTCGCAATGCCACCTCTCCTAGTAGGAGAGGCCTTGGCAGTCAGGGAAAGTTTCCGATTTTGCCAAGGGCTCCCCTACTAGGAGCAACAGCAACAACCGCCGCCAGTGGCGGATAAAGGGCATTGCTGTTGGGGCCGCGGCCAGCAAGACGCAAGCGTTGTTTACAACGCGAGACGTATGCTGGGTGCCGCAACCCGGGCCTGTCGAGCGGATGCGAGACTGAGAGGTTGTACAGAGGAGAAGTGAACCAAAGAAAGAGAGTATCCCTTTTTATGAAAATTGCATGTATTTCCCTTGGCTGCCCCAAGAACCAGGTCGATCTGGACGTGATGGTGCACATCCTGCTTTCGGCCGGTCACGAGACGGTGGCCGACCTGGGTGAAGCCGATGTTATTCTGGTCAACACCTGCGGCTTTATCGAGAGCGCCAAGACCGAGGCCATTGAGAACATTCTGGAGGCCTGCGCTTACAAGCAGCAGAACCCGGAGCTGAAGGTCATCGTCACCGGCTGCCTGGCCGAGCGTTACCGCAGCCAGATCGAGGAGGAGATCCCCGAGGTGGATGCTGTGGTGGGCTGTGCCTCCAACAAGGCCATTGATAGCATCGTGGCCCGCCTGTTCCAGGGCGAGAACCATCTGGAAAGCTACGGTGCCAAAAAGGACTTTCCGCTGGGCGGCAAGCGCGTCATCGGCACACCCGCCCACTATGCGTACTTAAAGATCGCAGAGGGCTGCAACAACCGCTGCCACTACTGCGCTATCCCGGGCATCCGCGGCCCGCTGCACAGCCGCGATCTGGCCGACTGCGTGGCCGAGGCCCGCTGGCTGGCCGGTGAGGGCGTGAAGGAGCTGATCGTGGTGGCGCAGGATCCCACCGCCTACGGCGAGGACTGGGGCAAGCCCGGCAGCATCTGTGAGCTGCTGGACAAGCTGAACAAGGTGCCGGGCCTTGAGTGGATCCGCATCATGTACGCCTACCCGGAGCGCATCACCGATGACTTTATTGCCGCCATGAAGCGGAACGAGAAGGTGGTGCCTTACCTCGACCTGCCCATCCAGCACTGCAACGATACCATCCTCAAAAACATGAACCGCCGCTCCAACCGCGCAGAGCTGCTGGAGGTCATCGGCAAGCTGCGCCGGGAGATCCCCGGCATCACCCTGCGCACCACCCTGATCGCAGGCTTCCCCGGCGAGACCGAGGAGCAGTTCGAGGACCTGTGCAACTTCGTCAAGGAGGTCAGGTTTGACCGTCTGGGCTGCTTTGCCTATTCTGCCGAGGAGAACACCGTGGCTGCAAAGATGGACGGCCAGATCGATCAGGAGACCAAGGACCGGCGCGCAGAGCTGGTGATGCAGATCCAGACCGGCATCATGGCCCAGAAACAGGCCGAGAAGGTGGGCCAGACCGTCCGTGTGCTTTGTGACGGCATCGACGAGGAGAGCGGCCTGTACCTCTGCCGTACCACAGGCGATGCTCCCGAGGTGGACGGCAATGTCTGCGTTTCCAGCGAGGAGCCGCTCTACCCCGGCCAGTTCTATGATGTGCTGGTGGAGGACAGTGACCTTTACGATCTGTACGGAACGGTTGCAAAATAACAAATTGGAGGAATCTGTATGAATCTGCCCAATAAGCTCACCCTGACCCGCATCATTTTGGTGCCGGTGTTCATGGTCTTTGTTTCCCTGACCCAGATCGGCACGGAAGATTTCAACCCCACCTGGTATCTGGTGGCAGGCATCATCTTTGCTGCGGCCAGCTTTACCGATTTTCTGGACGGCCATCTGGCCCGCAAGTGGAACATGGTCACCGACTTTGGCAAGTTTGCCGACCCGCTGGCCGACAAGCTGCTGACCACCGTGGCCTTCATTTACATGCTGCGGGACGGCGTGTGCAGCCCGGTGGTGCTCTGCATCATCCTGGCCCGCGAGTTTGCCGTGTCCGGTCTGCGGATGGTGGCTGCAGGTGCCAAGGACGGCAAGGTCATCGCCGCCAACATGTGGGGCAAGGTCAAGACTGTGCTGCAGATGCTGACCATCATCTTCTACTACTTCGGCACCGCATTGACCTGGGGCAATTCCATTATGATAGGCGCTGACTGCGTGTTCCTCTCTTACTGGCTGTGCTGGCTGGTGGCCATTGCCACCGCCATCTCCGGCATCAAGTACCTGTGGGACAACCGCAGCTTCATCAATACCGCAAAATGATCAAGAAAATCGCCATTCTCTGTTCCATCTTCCTGAACCTCTGCATCGTGCGGTGGGAGCCGGTGGCCATCCGGATGACCTGGGAAGCGGTGGGCAGCCAGACCTTCACCTTTTACACCGAGAACTCCAATGTCTTTGCGTTCTTTGTCTGCCTGCTGGTGGCGGTGTGTCAGGTGATCTGCCTGTTCACGGGGCGGCAGCTGCCCCGCTGGGTCAAGACGCTCAAGTACATTGCCACCTGCTGCCTGACCATGACCTTCCTGACCGTGGTGTTCGTGCTGGGGCCCTACTGTGCCGACCAGGGCGGCGTGGTGTTTCTGCTGACCGAGAGCTCCATGCTCTACCACCACCTGCTCAACCCGCTGTGTGCCTTTGTCTCCTTTGTCCTGCTGGAACGGGAGCCAAAGCTGCCTGCGCGGTGCGTTCCGCTGGCGCTGGTCCCCACGATGCTCTATGGCTCTGTGGCCCTCTGGGCCAATTACCAGCGGCTCATCACCGGGCCTTACCCGTTCCTGCTGGTCTATCAGCAGACCACCCGGCAGACGGTGCTGTGGTGTGCGGCCATCCTGGCCATGAACCTGCTCTATGCCTGGCTTGTCTGGCGGCTGGGCGGGAACTGCCGCAAAAAGAGAAATGTGGGCTTGCTTTTCAGAAGCTGAGATGCAAAAAGGCTCTCTGCCGGTTTGAAATGAACCCCAAAAGTTAGACAAAAATTGAATTAAGCAGCTCCAACGGTCTGAATCCTGTACTGCACAGGGCTCAGGCCGTTTAGTTTTAATTTAATTCGGCGGTTGTTGTAATAGTCGATGTAATCGACAATAGCCTTTTCGAGCTGGTCAATGGAATCAAATTTTTCCAAATAGAACAGTTCCGTCTTGAGCAAGCCAAAGAAGTTTTCAGCAACCGCATTATCCAGACAAGTGGCTTTCCGGGACATACTTTGCGTAATGCCTTTCGCTCTCAACAGGTTCTGGTAAGGCTTCATCTGGTATTGCCAGCCTTGGTCTGAGTGTAGAATAAGATTGTCTACTTTGTCGGGCAGCTTCTGAAAAGCATCTTCCAGCATGTCCGTGACTTGCTTGAAATTAGGATGGAGGCTAAGGTTATAGCTGACCACTTCTCCGTTGAACAGGTCAATAATCGGTGACAGGTAGAGCTTCTGGTCGTTTACCTTGAACTCCGTAACATCCGTAACCCATTTACGATTTGGTTCATTTGTTTTGAAGTGCCGTTCCAGCAGATTTGGAGCCACTTCGCCAATCTCACCTTTGTAAGAATTGTACTTTCTTCTTTCACGAACATGGCAGACCAAGCCTAACTGTTTCATGAGCTTCTGTACCGTCTTGTGATTCACACAAATATCGTTGTTATGCAGTTCTTGTGTGATTCTACGGTAGCCGTAACGCTTTTTGTTCTTGTTGAAGATTGTAATGATCTCCGCTTTCACCATTTGGTACTTCGCTGGCTTATGAGACTGACGCAAATAGTAGTAGAACGTGCTGCGAGGAAGCCCGGCAAGCTGCAGCAGTGCTTTCAACGGATATTTCTGCCTTAGTTCCTGAACTACTTGTGCTTTCTGTTTTGGCGTTCCTCTTC